>Ga0116227_10001117_pt1 | contig 58169 bp, 41 predicted proteins | sample S1TSphgellanicum_FD_89693 | JGI IMG/M metagenome (GOLD analysis project Ga0116227, IMG submission 89693) | Host-associated microbial communities from peat moss isolated from Minnesota, USA - S1T2_Fb - Sphagnum magellanicum MG | ecosystem: Host-associated > Plants > Peat moss > Unclassified...
AAATTTCAAACAAAAATTCAAATTATATTTATATTTTTATTTTTTTTTTTAAAATTAAAAATTCAAAGATGAAGACAAATTTTCCTTTTTTTTTTTTTTTGGACAAATTCAAGCTCCATTTCTCCTCTTAGGGCAATGAGGTGTATAATACTTCACCATCCACCCAATGCTTTCCAATTTTTTCACCTTTTTCATCTTTGCCTTTCACCATAATTGCCTTCTTTTTTAGTGTTTTCTTCTTGGAATGGGAACCAGTTTAAGGATTTCTTGTAAATCCAAATCCCCATCCACTTGTGAAAATGCTTCAACCCTCCAATTTCTACACCACCTTCTGATTCACCTCCATTTTGTGCATTTAGAAGGGCTAAAAATGCACTCCTTCTAATAACCACCTCGTGAGAATCCACAAAATTAGCCATGTCAATTCTATAATTGGTCAAAAATGAGGGAGCTTGTGTGCTTTCAATAATTTCCTTAATGCATAACATTTCTTCTATTCACACAAAATTTGAGCAACAAAGGTACAAGAAAATAGTGGAAAAGAGCAAGAAAATGAAAAAATGAAGAACCTTCAACCCTAGCTTGCATTTTGGTTCTCCAAACCATGAATTCTCCTTTAAGGTTTTTTTTTTTTGGTCCAAACCAATTGGTTTTCCTTCCAAAATGATGCCATGTAAGTTAAATCACAATTTTATTTGTCTTGGTTTTGGATCCTTGTTTAAAAGCCTTGGGACTAATTTAAAGTTCTTGACCAATAGGAATGTTTGATTTCATTGGACCTTCACTACTACAAAATGTGGGTGCAGTTCATTAGTCCTCATTCACTAAACTAGTGAATTCACTACTTTCCAACTAGTCCCCATTTACTAAGAACAAACTTGGGGTTAGCCCATCCCTTTTCATTGTCCCATTCAATTCAATACAAAAATTTCCCCTACAATTCCTACTATTAATATACATACCAGTTCTTTCCATCACACTTCCTTAATTCCTATAGCACATACCATCTTCTTGCCAACATCTAAAAGAATCATTTTTTTTGGGCTATGTATAGCCAAAAAGATAAATTAAATATTATAATTGTTAAAATCAAGTACATTTTGAGGGTTTTAATAGCCAAAATTTGACCTAACTTTTTAAAAAAAGGGCCAATTTTTTATACATGGTTTAAATAGGTAGCAAAAAATATAAAAATATGTTTTTTTTCTTTCTTTCATATATTTTTTGTAGCCAAATTTTGCTAAATCTTGTTATGGATGATCACCATTTTGGCTACATCATAAAATTGACCCAAAAAATGTTGTCCAAAAGCTTCCCAAGTATCCATAGACATCAATATAAATACATCTTAACTAATTAAAATCATTAGCTATTAACAACTATAATGCAGAAAAGATTAGATTTTCCTCCAAAACAACCATTGGCAAAAAAATTTAAAGAGGATAAAAATTGCACCTTAACAACTAGGCCCTATATAGGAAGTTCAACCATAGACACCATTTAGTGTTATAGGAACAAAGAAGCCCCAACATCATTTTATTAAATATATTGCTAGGCTAGACCCTTTCTAATTAAGAAGGGGCAATATTTTTTTAGGGGAGGCCACCAAAAGTTCCCTCCAATTTCACATCTTGAAAAAAAAAACATGTATTTTGTGAATATATTTCTTACTCTAAAATTTTGGTTTACCATGTGGTATTCAATGCATTCCATCAAGCCTAGCCCTTTGAAGGAAGCTTGGCCTTGAAAAATTGCTAGTATGTATCACCAACATTATCCAATTATGCAATGTATGATTCCCTCCATGGTTTTCATCCACACCCATTTGTTGGAGAATGGCCCAAAATTGCCTTTGTGTGAACTCACTACAAGATTACCAAAGCAAAAGCCCAAAGCATTGTGGAATAATCCGCAATTTTAAAGTGTTTATATTTTGGAAAAGCAAATGAATGAAGTGCAAATGGCTTGCATAAGTGGCCAAATAATGTTCATGTCACCAAAAGAGAAGGCAACCAAATCTATTGCTTACTGAATTGAAGTCAGAAACAAAATAGATAACTAAAAGATTTAGAGGAAATCACAAAACCATGATATTTGTAGAAAGATCATGTTCTCTAAAAGCTTCCAATTGCACCCATAAATTTAAAACATTTATTCTATGGACCTTAAGGAATCAACACCCTCTAACTTCTCACTCTCAAACCCATTAGTCTTCTTTTGGCAATTCACACACCCCACCATAAAACAACAATAAACAAGACATCCCTTCAACAAAATGAATTTTTCCCAAGAAGTTGTACAAACAAAAATGGAGGTTTAAATAACCCATTGACAAAATATCTTAATCATTTAGGGTTTGTCCATAGAAATTTCAATCCTTTTCCCACATATATGGGTGTCCTTCCCATCAACATAAAACCCATTGTATTCCTCAAAAATCTCACATTATTTCTCACAAAATAGTAAATTACCATCTAAATTGTTCATGAAACCCTTATAATGCTTCATCATCTTCCTTAATTAGTCCCTATACTATGCATCTAAACATATGTCCCTTTGAGAAAGCCATGGCATAGTGGAGATACAAGGCTTCCAAAAGAAATTTTGCACTTGACAACTAGGCATTCCTCCTAAAAATCAATTAATAGCCACATTCTTAGACCATCACAACCAACAATAGACACTAAAAACTTACTATTCAACTAGCCTCCAAGTAACAATACAACATCAAGAAACTTAGTTATGCCCTTTAACATCTGAAGCACCTCCTTTTATACAACTTTGTTCATCACTTCATAATGCACATCATCCAAACACAATGCAACACACCACACATATCAACATTGAGTGTTGTTTTACCAAAGAAACAACACACCAAAGCTCATAACCTGTAATCAACAAAGTGCCACAAAAACAGAATAGAAAAAAATGAAGAATAATTGATTCCTCAAATTTTCATGATGACCAACTGTCTCCACATTTGACACTTTATGCCAATCACACTCTACATGACATTTCATCCATTAGGGTAATTCCTCATCCCACCTTCCAATTAGGTCTTAATCACATAGCAAAAAACCCAAATACAAGTCCAAGTCACATTCAATTTGTTGAAACTTACAATATTATAAAACTTGCAACTTTTTTTAATAAGAATGTTAACAATATGTTGTTTGATGAATAACAATTTTTGATAAATTTCTCAACCATTTTTGTGATCTCTATCCCTATTGGTGATGTTCTTGAAAGATTGACATAAATGTTCAATTAATACACTAAGGACAAGATTTTGTGATCAATTTTGAGGTTTGTTCAATGTAGTCGTTTTTATTTTGGTTTGTTTTCTTTCTAATTAAATTATGTTCTATAGATTTTTTCATGCATTTTTTTATCAAGTTGTTGGCATTTTGTTTTTAAATGTTTGTTTTGTTTATACTCAAATTGTGCTTGTTGAATTTGTTGATGAATTCTTCTTTTGCAAGTTGTAACTAGCAAGTTGGCAATTCTAATAGGACTAACTTGTTTTGATAATGGTTTTGGGCATTGTCACCTCCTATTGGTGACAATAAAGAAAAATTTGTAAATGTTACAATAGTAGGAAAAATCTGAAACTAATTATTAAAATTAAAAAATTGGATTAACAATAAATTATACCAATCCTTTAACCTTTAGGCTTTAGATTTTAAAAAAATTCCAACAAAACCAACAATCAAAACTGTTATTTCATAAATAGTCAAATAGATTATATTACGGTACAAGTCAGGTTGAAAAATAGTTAAATTTCAGGTTGTATATTCAAATTTTACATTAGCACTAGATTATAAGAGTAAATTTTATCAGTAAAATTGAACACTCAAATTAACAAGTAAATAATATTATTAATTTTAAATTCAAAAAATTTCAAATTAAATCCAAACCTTAAGTGTTAATATTTTATTGTAGTAATATATTTTGGAATTTTAAGTTGAAAATCAAATAATATTGAAAATTTTGGAATTGAATTTTATCCATATATATAACACGGCAAGTTTTTGAGAATTTTTTATTCAACAAGTAAATAAGATTATGAATTCTATAATATAAATTTATTTGGAGTCATAAAACAAAACAAAACACAAAGAGTGTTGTAAACTATATAACCAAGTAGTCCTAAACCTTAATCCCTAATAAATAAAAACTTAAATAAACATGATTATATATTAATTAAAAATATAAATATTTAAATGTATTAATATTTTACAGCTTTAATTCCAAAAAATAAAAATAGTGTGCACTTTGGATTTGAAATTTGTTTCAATTGCATCTCATGCAAATAATCAATCAATTAATAACTATAATTTAATCAAAGGATAAATTACAACATGCATAGATATATTGGATTAAATAAAGTTAGTCTCCAATGATTCAATAATTTTAATTATAACATGGGTGAATGTTTATTTGATGCAATTACATATTTATTGAAAATGCTTAAATAGGTTTAAAATTATATGAAGCAACAGTATGTCTCATTTGCAAAAATGTTTGAACTTTGGCACACCTCAAGTCTTAGAATGTTGTAAGTGGGAATTAAATTTTGAAGTTTCACATGATTTGTACCATGGCCAAGCAAATGAAGAAACTTATACTGTAATACCTAGGTAGCTTCAACACTAATTATATATTTTTAGTTTTGCTAATTTTTTTTAAAAAACCGATCTTTATGTCGAAAAACTTGAAAATCCTATAAATGCAATCAAAATCAAACCCACACCTTGTATACAAAATTCACATTAACTTTGATCAATCTAACTAGAAGTACAAAAATTAGTTTATTAAAAAATTATTATTTTATTGTATTTACTCATTATATGTTGAAAATTTCAAAATCACATATTGTAGTGTTGAATCAAAAACTTCAAATTATATTAATTATTTGGCACTATTGTGCCAAAGCCACCAAGGTATTATAGTATACACAAAATGTCAACATATACTTTAGATGGTGGATTATGGGGTGATTTCACTAGTATCTATTGGATATCTAAATATTTGCAATGTCCCATTCATGTTTAAAATTTTAAAAATGGTTGAATAATGATGAAAGTTGAACAACAAAATGAACCAACACCTTTAAACCTTGTATATTGAAATAGTCACTTTGAACCTATTGACACATATTATCAAATCACAAATATTTAAAGTAGTCATAGTCATGATGCAAAAAGAATAATCTAACAACAACAATGTGAATAAATAAATAAAAGTGGAAAAAAAAGATGTTGATAATAAAAGAAAAGGATTTAGTTGGAATTTTGAATTAAATAATAGTTTGTTGGAATTTTTTAAATCATTATAATTAGATGTTGCAAGAAATTACATTAACATCCAATCAAAAAACATCCACATCTTCCTTTAAACACATTACAAATTAAATGACATCTTAAATAACTTGAATATAAAGAGAAAAAATTGATGTTATAATCAATATTTTTTCTAAATTAATGAACATGTTAATAATAATATAATCCAAAAATTTTCAAAAATCAATTTACAATAAACAAATATATCATTCCCTAAAACAATTCATAACAAACCTAATGTGTAATCAAAGAGAAAATTTTAAAATAATGACAATAGCATGTTGCAACATCCATCAAATAGCTCAATAGACAAATCAATAGAAAATAATTTTCATAAAAATATTTATCTCAAAATTGATATTATTGAAAAAATGACAATATTCTTGATGTTCAATGTAATCATGTTGGGACGAAACAATCCATAAATTTTATTTATTTCCTTTCATCAATTAACAACAAAATAGATTTTCAAGAAAAAGAATATTAAATATAAACAAGACATTAGTAAACATGTATGACATTATTCTTGTCAAAGATTATGTTTTAGATATCAAAAAATTTATGCATCAAAATCATATGTTGAAAATTTCCTTAATGTGTTGAAAAATGAAAAGTTTATAGACCATGTATTGATGTGTAAATCTTGTTTTAAAACAAATGATATTGGTAAACCCTGAGACTTAATTTTACAAAATCATGTCATCAATAATAAACCAAATATGCAATGAAAAATAAATAAAAAATTGCATCACATCTTACATTTGGACAACATGGAATGCATGTTCCAACAAATTTGAATCTTGTACAAAATGTATTAACTTGTATGCCATATGAAGATTATTTAATTTCTTTCTTTTAAAAAGAAAAATAAAATACAAATCTATATATATGTTTGATTATGTTTGAACTAACATAGTCATGAAAACATTAAGAGAAATTTACAAGATTCATTTTGCTATAAAATCAAATTGGCAAATTTTCATAGAAAGTTTGCAAATGCAAGTGAAAATAATGAATGGGAAAAGACGATTTTGAACAAACTTTTAATTTGCATAGCTCAAACAAATTTGAAGAAATGATAGAAAAAAGTTTTGGAGACACATTAAAACAAAACATATTGAATCGTGAACAAATTATTGAGGATGATTCAAATCATTAACAATTGTTCCATCATAAGGTTTTCAACCACTTGGACTATTTCATAATCCACATTTTGGAGCATATAAATTTTGACATTGTTTTCTTGACATCCAAATCCATCTTTTGCATATTCATATCAAAAAATAATACAAGTTAAATTAACAAGTGTTAATAGAAAAATTGCATATCATATAACAAATGAATAATTTCAAAACAAACAAAATTTTAATACTTTTTATATTACATTATACATGTATTCATATTCAAAAAGAAAAACTATAAGGCCAATCTCACAATTGAAATGTATCAAGTAATGTAAGTTCAAACAAAATATTGAAATTAAATTTAGGTTATAAAAAACTAGGTCATACAATAACATTTTTAGATTATTTAAATCATCTTCAAAAAGATGGTCTTGTAATGATTAGACAATTGGACCTCCAATTTTTTTAAAACATTTACCACATTTGTAAATAAGTGGTCTATTCTTGTGAAAATGTTAAAAGACTTACATATTGAACATGTTCAAAATAAAATAATAATAATGATTTACCAAACATGACATATCTTGTTAGAAATGATCATATTCCATGTGCATGTTATTATGAACATAAAATAAATAAATTTTGGATTTAAAAAAAAAACACCAATGTTTTGTTTGGTGAAGTAATTTTTTAAAAAATAATAGAATTGTAATCAAAAGGTTTAGCTCATGATCATTGATTATTATGTTCAAAAAATGCTCCTAGGTTTGAATTTTTTACATTAAAAAAATTTGAATATGTTTTTGATAAATATTTAACAATTAGTCAAAATATTCTCAAATGCATCAACAGAAATGAACATGTCGAAAAAAAATTAAAATTTTTGATTCCAATATCTTAAGCCTCTAATAAAATACAAAAAAATATTATCAACTTTAAATGAAAAAAATTAATTCAAATCTTCATGAAATAACACCTAAATGTTTTGAGAAACTTATTGATATGGGATTAGGTGCAGAAATTTCTTTTAAGTTTACAAATAAATGAAGACATATATTTAATGACTTTACAACCCACATTATGAAAATCAAGGTTGGTTTTCAAAACACAAACTAAATGATATACATACAAATGATTTAATATACATGCAAGACCATTATGAGAAGTAAACATAAATTCATAATTTATTTTAAATCCATATATTGTAGTAGCTTATTGCATTTCTTATTTAACCAAAAAAAAAAAGTGACAAGAAATACAATTCATACTAAACAAATGAAAACATGAAAAAATTGAAACATTTGAATGAATTAAAAAATAGGAAATGCATTTTTGAATGCATATCAAATGTCAATCCAACAAAAAATACATATATCATTGTCAATTCCATTATAAAATTCCACAAGATCATTCCAATTTATAATCATATGCAAAGAAGATGATAAAGCTTTTGTATTACCACCACAAAGAATATCAAATAATTTATCTCCAACTTCAAAAAAAGTGCATTGTAAATCATTAATGATTTTATCATATTTTTGTGTTTTGTTTTAGCATATGAGTTTTTTTATTGAACATGAAAAAACTTAATGATGAATAAAGACTTACTAGAGACATGATATTTTATATTAAAAATGTAAATATCCTTTAAAACCTTTACACATTTTTTTAACAAGAGGTGCAAGCACAAGAAATACTTTCACCCTAATGTGTATAATAGAAAACATGTTCAAATATAATATAAGATATTCCAAATATTGACCTTGTAAAACCAAAAGTCATAAATTTAACATACATTAAAAAACCAACATTCAACATCAATAGTACAACTATACACTCTACACTTGCCATTCCTTAAAAGAATCTTAAGAAAGTCAAAAACATTAATGATGAAAAATGTGATAGTTTAATAAAAACTTGTGATCAATTATGACCATTAATGATAAATGAAATATCATTAATGGGTAATGTAATGTTAACATTTATTGATCATAGATTACACATATTAGAACAAGTTCATGACCAATTTATGGGCGGTCTTAATGTTATAATGACATGTAATTTTTACCAAGTTCATCTTGTTTGAAATTCATGAATTTTAAAATAAAAAACCAATGAATTCAATATTTTAAGAAATAAAATTGACATCAAAATGTAAAATGTTATGAATTAAAAAAAAGTTATGATACAAAATGATTTTCATTTCCTTAACATTCTAATAGGTTTTGAATTACTTCATAAATGAATGAAGACATAGATTTTATCAATGATATTTTTTTTGAGCCACCACCCATGAACAACACATTATCACATTTGTTTTATACAAATATTAAAATCATTGCCCATAACAAAATTATATATTAAAAAACACAAGATCAAACATTCCAACTTGTTGCACAAGACATTCATTTTAGAACAGATTTTTTTCATTTAAAATTATTAGTATTTCCATCTCACATAGGTGGCCTCCATCATCAATTACAACTTTAAAGAAATGTTAATAAAATTATGTCTTGGAAATTATGCAACATTAAATGGTATTGTAAATGGTACAAATGACATTTTTCAGATTATACCAAAAGAATTCCAACAACATTGATATGGATAAATTTTCACAATCCATAAATTGGAAGTAATACATGAATAAAAAACTCACACATATATAAAAATTTCCTAACAATTGACAAAAGATGACCAACAATTGAACAAAATTTTGTTGAAATACAAATAGGTAGTAACCTTTTTCATATTATCAGGATTCAATTCCTTTTGCAATTAGATGCAAAACACACTATCCATTATGAACATGGTGAAAGCACACTAAAGATGAACCACTTTTGGTAAAAAAATGTGATGTATAATAAGTATTATAATACATAGCAAGCTAAAATCTTGGTGGCATCCTTTGACTATTTTAAACACGAGCAAAAAAATTTATAATTGACACAACATTTTGGAATTCAAAGTTCACTTTGACTAAAAATTAATCTTGATCCAATAGTTAGATGAAGAAGATTGGATCAAATCAATGTACATCGAGTATATAACTTATTGTTTTTCAACGACCATAAGGCCTCATGTTTATGGTGCATGAAACATTACCAAACAAAAAATTTGAAAACATAATGTAATGCCCATCTATAAAATCTCGTCCTCTTTGATATGGTAGTGGTTTTTTTCTAAAAGGAAAATATTAATATGCATTCATTGCTAAACATATGCAAAAAAACACATTTCTGAATGAAAATTCATCCAACAATTTTAAATTGTCCTAGATTTAATTGATGTATATTAATATTATACACCATAAAAAAATTCATTTAAGAATTCCATCCACAACCCCAATTTTGAAATATATATTCAAAATTTCAAACTTTATGACTGATATCATCATAATAACACATCTTGGGTTTTGTGATTGGTTTTAAAAAATGATTATTATTATTATTGATTATGTTTATAACTATTTGGTCACAAAAATTACTATGTAGTTGCATCATGGTTTTGTGATTATATTCAATATAACAACTTGTTCAATTGTTGGATATATATATATATGAATTTATATTATTATATTTGAATGAATTAAAATTAGAAATTCCAAAATACCATTTATGTTTGTGACTAATAATAATTAATAATAATTCAATTTCTGATGATGATGATGTGGCATGCCATGTGTTAACAAGGTATTCTAACTACTAATCAACATCATGACTTATGACATTAATTTCAATGAAATTGCATTTATTGATTGGTCAAAAATGTTCATAATGTTAAATCATTTTTTCTATGACTTGTCCTATGCAACTATAATGTCTAACATGAAAAATGATTTAAAGTGTTTTTAGTAACTAGTAGTCAACATCATGATTCATGACACTAATTTCAATCAAATTGCATTTAATTGATTGGTAAAAAATGTTCATAATGTCAAAACATGTCTTTTATGACTTGTCCTATGCAACTATAATGTTCAACACCGATTAAGGAAGAACTAAGAATGTCTTTAATAACTAGTAATCGACTTAATGATTCATGACACTAATTTCGATAAAATTACATTTATTGATTGGTCAAAAATGTTCATAATGCCAAAACATGTTTTTGACGACTTGTCCTATGCAACTACAATGTCCAACACAATTAAATAAATGACTAAGAATGTTTTTAACAACTTGTAGTCAGCTTTATGACTCATGCAACTAACAAAAATGAGTAAAAAAAAACTACAATCACATAGGACCAATCATTTTATTAACCAAGTTTAGTTTAAATAAATTAGTTTAATTTATAATTTTATCACAATTTAACTAGATTTAGTCATGTATTATTTCAATAGTGATTTTTTTCCCCTCCAAATTTAACCAAATATAACCTAAATATTTAAATTTAGCTTAATTTATCATTGTTTAACTATTTTTAGCATAAAAATTATGTTTAATTTCATTTATGTTACTTTAGCCATGTTTAGCCTAAATTATTATTTTAAATATAAATTATATTAATTTAACTATACATTAACAATTTTCAAACATGCTTAGCCTAAATAATTGTGTTTAAAGGTGTTTAACCATGTTTAACCAAAGTTATTTTATTTTATTTTATTTTATTTATGTTATTTTATCCATATTTAATTTAAATAATTGTGTTTAAAAACATTTAGCCATGTTTAGCCTACACAATTATGTTTAGCCAAAATGATTTAAAGTAATTGCGTTTAGCCGTGTTTACACTTAGTCTATGTCTAAGCTAAATTAGCCTAATTTAGTTTAAATCTACCCTAGATTAGCTTAGGTTAAACTTAACTTAATTTAGGTCTAACCTAGCTAAGTCTACTTTAACTTAATTTAAGTGTAGCCTAGAGCCTAAATAGTCTTAGCTAGGTTAGAGTAGATTAATTTACTTTTAGCATAAAAAAATTTGTGCGAACCTAGGTAGGCTTGAGGGTAGTTTAAGTTGACCTACCTAACTCATCATAAGTCAACTTAAGAATGCTTATGTTCACTTTGGCTAGGTTGGTAGGTAGTAGATAGGTTTACCTATGTCAATCTAAGGTGGCCTAATTTAATTGGAGGCTAAAAATATTGATCTTTATAATATTGTGTTTAATAGTTATAATATTAAAATATGTTGTAATGCAATGGATGAGGACTTGTGGAGGTGAGGGTTTCAAATTTTTGTTCTTACAATTTATGATACCTAAGCCATTTAATTTAAGTTAGATATCCTAATATAGGCTACTTAGGCTAGGAGGCCAAGGTTTGTTAACCTAGGCCACTTAAATTAAGTTAAGTAGCCTAGGCTAAGTTAGGTTGACTTTTGGTTATGTTAACTACCTAAGCTACCTAAGCTAGGCTAGGTTGATTTTTGTTCATGTGTGATGACTCATAATTGAACATGTGTTTATAGATTTTAAATACATGTCATCAATCTATTAAGACATCTTTTGTAACTTTTAGTTGCGTAAAATGACTAGGTTGACGTGGCATGCATTTTACATGTCAATGATGACATGGAATTTCAATATTATAAGAAAATAAAAAATCCTTAATTGATAAGATGATTGAGCTTTGCAACTATATGTCCTTTGTGACTGAATAGGTGAAACGACATGAATTTAACAATTCAATAGTCATTAGTCATAAATGTCTTTTTCAACTAATACATACATAGTCATAAAGCAAGTTGCAAAACCCAAAATGTGTTCTTGTGTATTTTGTCACAAATATATTTCATATGTTTAAATTTTTTAAAATAATTTATTAGATTAATTCTAAAGTTAATCAAATATATTTAAAACAAGCAAAAATAAATTCAAAATGTGTTGTCCATATGTCACCCTATAAATTAATGCCAAAAAAAACATTTTGACTACAATTTTGGGGGCGCTTAGTGTGCTTTCACCTAACAAGGATTAATTTTTATTGTCTTGCATTTGATCCAAGTGGTGTAATGAAACATGACTAAACATATATAATATCACGTTGAATCCATTAAAAAAAACATTTATATTTACTTTTTTCATTGTCAAACAAATTTTTTTAGTAGATTTGTTTGCACAAGAAGAAATTTACCACCTTCAAACAATTGCTTATTTAAAGTTTTATCATAAAGAACTTATTGTCATACAATTTTCAAATATTCATTCTTTAAAATTACATTTCCAATACATTCTTAAATATTTTAATTTATTTGCTTTACATATTTTTTGTTTAAATGAAACAAAAATCCAAAATATTCAAATACATCAAGAAATTTATAATGTTATCTCAAAAAAATTTAACATGTTATCATGTTATAATGGCTATGGCACTATGATGCTTTATCATACAATAATGTTTTTATCCCATACATTTTCAATAACAAATCTAGGTCTTGAATTTTTAAAATTTTTCTTTCCAATGAAAACACATGAAAAAAATTGTACATAATTGCAATATGTAAACCACCACAAATGAACACAATTTTTTTCATTTCTATTTTAGAAAATATAATTTTAAAAAATCCATAGGAATTCTCCAACCATAATAATTGGAGACTTGAATATTTACTTTGTCATCCATTGATCAAAAAATTGAGAATAAAAATTAAATTACATAATTATGAAACACCTACATCTTCTATTTATTTTTCAATCCGTAAATTGGCAGGGCCCACGTATCTATATCGCCTTGTTTTTAGTTTGGGTTAATAGGAACCCAATGGTCTAATATTTAGAACCAAAATCAATTCCCAGTTTCATTTATGAACTAAGGGAAAATTAGGTCGGAAATGTTTTTGTAATTTTCAGACCTATGGGTGTAGGAGATATCAAAATTTGGGCACTTTTTTTTATATTGGACATTACTACATTATGAACTTACAATGTGTGCTCAATAACATAAGGCCACACCAACCTTTTTTTTTTTTCTACTATCAGAAATTTTGTCAAAAAAGCCAAATTAAAAATCAAATTTGAAAATGAAGTGATTATTGAAGACTTTAGTTGCCAAAAGTGAGAAAAAATAGTACAAAATTGCCAAATTTTCTACATCTACTTGAAAGGGCTAGTCTCAAGCTCTAAAGAGCCATAAAAGCAAATACTCCACACCCTCCCCCTGCCCCCAAGAAAAGAGGGGAAAAAAAAAGTTTGAACCTTCATTGGGCAGCTCGTGAAAATTGCCTCAAATTGGCATGGCAAGATGAATATGGGTATGTGTACAATTAGCATCCAAGTTGACCCCATTTTGACATCTGCCATGTGAAAATGAAAACTCCCCCCACCCCATTTTCTAGCCACCATGCCAAGGAAAAGATGTTTGAGCCCTTCATTATGCAACCTGAAAATTGGGTGGTCTTGGGGTGGGGGGAGGGGGGTTGGCATTGGGTACCCTTAAATTTTTTGATGACACCGAGTTAGTGATTTGGCGATATGGTATTGGCAATTTGGCAAATATGGACTTGGCAACTTGCCAATGTGGACTTGACAAATGGCTAAAGTGGGATGTGGAACCAGGCTTTTGGCAAAGTAGACTTCGCAAATGCACTTGGCAAAATAGGAACCATGAAGTTGGCAAAATAGCAAAATGAAAAAAAAAGTTAATTTGGCAATTTAGCACATATGTAGCAAGTGAGGCCCGCTTTACACTAGAAGTCGGGCCCAAAAAAACTTGGGGCCAACTTTGAGCGTTTTTGGGTGGCAAATTTTGGCCCCCAAGTTACCCCACCTAAATAAATGCTGGAACATTGGCCCCAAGGGTTGCAAATTGGCCTCCCAAATTTGAGGGTATCCTTTTTTGCAGCCTTGGGGCCAATACAAGGCCATAAAGTTTAGCATTTATTAGTAAGTTGGGGCAGATTGAAAATAATTTTTTTTCCTATTTGAGCCCTTGACTCCTAGTGTAAAGCCCTTGAGGCTGATTTCAACTTTTTGCACCAATAGGAATGCTGGATTTGGCTTGAACATTGGCCCTCACTCCTTAGTTAGCTGCAGTTCAAACTTGAAAAGTCATGCCTAATTTCCTCATGTCCGGACCCGGTGACTTGAGAAAACACACACACACACACACACACACACACACACGGTGTTGACTTCAAAGTTAAGAATTATTAGGTTCCCATGGTTTTTGAAATTTGACAATTTGTTAGTTTGGAAAATGCCCTAAGACCCAAGACCCCATGTTCACTTTGAAATTCAGGAATGGGACCCATCCATCCCCCCCCCCCCACCATGGTTTTTGAAATTGACTTTTTGGTTCGTTTTGAAAATTCGGTCTCACCGGAGACCCCATCATGTTCCCTTTGAAATTCAGGAATTGAAAAATTGGCCACAATCAAACCAACACCCACCAGCGCACCATCCACTGGATGCCTGTTATGACTCAGTTGCGGATCAACCTCAACTTGAGTTAATATTTGATTTCACCGTGGTAACTGATTCTGTAAGAAATAGGTCTCATATATAGGTAGATAGGTAGGAAAATAGGTAATTACTAGTTAACTAGATGGTTTTATATATAGGTAATTGCTCTATCTACTACCTACCTAATAACAACTTGCTTGTGGGTTGTTAGTGGGTAGGTAGAAAAAAAGAAGAAGAAGAAGCAACTGAGCTAATCACCATGGTTAGCTAAGGAACTGGAACCCAACAGAAAACTGTTTCCTGACCACTTACCATTCATCCTTCATGGTGCGCTGGTGGGTGCTGGTTCACCGAGGTGGTCAAAAGAATTGGATATCCCACGGTTTTTGAAATTGACTTGTTGTTATTTCCGGAAATTCCCTGCCTGAAGCAGATGCTGCAATGGCTGCCGTTACTTTCAAATTGGATTCTCTTCTATTGACCCGGGAAAAAAAAAAAAAACAAAAAAAAAAACAACAATAACAACAACAACATGTGACGGAAATAAGGGGGTTGTCTCTACTTGTCAACAAACGTGTAAGAAGGCCCACTATCACGCCTATGGATGGAGTTTTTTCAAGTTGGACCATAAATTGTGGATGAATTCAACTGCCTGCAAGCTTGGGTTCCACAGTCCTCCTCTAGTTTGTTGACAAGGCAGGTAAATAGTCATTCATCCAATTCAAGGGAGTGACATGGCTACCTAGCTATACCATGTTCATACCTTGACCTTTTTGAGTGAAGCCATCTTAGTGGCCATATTGAGCCCAAGAAATGTTAGATTTGAACTCAGAGTCCCTGATTTATTTATTGCAAGTATGCAACATTTTACAAATAATTTAAATGGATTTTGGAATTTTTACCATGGTACCGACATGGGTGTGCTCGTTCACCTAAGGCCATTGGAGATGCTCTAAGTTCAATTTTCCTTTCCGAGCTTAGCTCCAGGTTTGTCATGACTTAAGTACCTTCCCACCATTCCTGTATCTTTCTTCAATTGACTCCAACCTTGCACAAAGAATTAATTAATTAATTAAAATTTTATTTTTAAAAAAACCTTGCAGCAAAGGTCTAAAGTCCTTTTTTGCATTTTTTTTCTGTTGTTTTTTCCCCCATCAACTCCTATCAGCGTTGTCACATAGTGTTTTTTTTTTTTCCCAATTAATGAACTAGATCTTCCTTTGAAAGCACCTTGAAAACCCATGAACTAGATGTACCAAGTTTCTTTGGTGTACAATAATGTCATTTGATCAAGCTCAAATGAACTACAAAAATGGCATCACAATTTGATTGTAACCAATATTGCGAGTAAATGACTTCAAGAACATTCATTAATTCATGGTCCCAAAACTTGAATTTCAACTCAATGATCAACAAATCACATTTAATAATGCATTAGGCTTTTTGTAATTAAGATAGTTGCTTCAAAGTCCTCACAAATAACTAGAAAATGGATTTTAGTCAAAGGATAAAAAAATGACCCATATCAGATTGTCCCATAATCCAAAAAGCCAAGTGTTTTGTGCCATCATTCAAGTCAATTACTCAATCTTGTGCAAATTTACAAGATGTGTTTACAATCGCATCAATAAACTCTGAAAAGTTTGCACCTCAGAAGGAGGTGTTTGAATCTCCATACATTTTGTAAAGTTCTACATAGCGAACTTTGGCATTATCAATTTAGTCACAAACAAACACATTTCTAGCATGCACACACTTCATTAAAGCATTAATAGATTCAAACATAGGCAAAATATATGGCAAGCCCATGATTGTATCAATGTCATAGAAACAATGAATACAATGATGAAAATAATAATTTGGCTAGTTGTGACAACTTTAAAGTTATCCAAATCCTAAACATTAGATGACTTGCACAATGTCAAGTGTCGTAATTGTTGGAATTGCATGGGGAAAAAGAACTTGCCTAAATTTCATGTGATTCAAAATGATGGGCCTAAAGTGATGTGCTAGGGAACAAACTTCTAAATAGATTATTTCTTGGCATATAAGACAGTTCAATATGAGCAAGATTGTTTACCACTTTGAAAATGTTAATGTTCACTTGAACAACCACATCTAATAATATGTTTATAAAAATTCCCCTATTTTTAATGCATACAAATATTTTCATAATAGTAAAATAACCTTGCTTCCGAATTCTTTCACAACAAAATGACAACTATAATTCAAAATTCACAAAAAGTCAAAGCATGAACCTCAAAATTATAAACTTAGGATGTTAACTAAAACTTTGTCAATTTAGTATTAAACACCTTGGACATTGGTAAAAGTAACATGGTTGGGAGAACCCATTTGGTTAAGAAGCAAATGTGGAGTTGGGTTAAATATTGAAACAACATAATAATTTGGAGGACAAAACACATCCATATTTAAAATGGGTGGAATGTTAATAATGTAACACTAATTTTCAACTTATGGTTGGGACAAGGTAAACATGCTAGGAATAGTCCAAAGCAAGGTAGGCATCCAAAGACATTCCCCTTATGAGAAGGAATAATGCGAGAGTGCAAGAGGGGAGTTCCTAAACCTCCCAAATGCATTCCCAATTTTGGGAATTTGGAGACCCCAGGTCAAGGGCAATCCTGCAACTTTGGAATAAGGTCCAATGAGGATCAAACAAATTGTTTAAATTGAACTTTCTTTAAGCCATTGCAAAGGTTTTTAAATAATATAATAATCTACTAAGGTCACATATAGAAAATAAGGATATGAAGAGTTTTATGGCCACTTAAAAGGTCAAAATTAAACGAACAAAATGATTCCCAACTAATTATTCAATATTTTGAAGGGTCGAATCACCTTTGATAAAAAACATTCATACATTATTAAAAAGCTTCAAATTCAAAGGTAATAAATTTGTTTTTGAAAACTATTAAATCCAAGCATGGTTGGGGTACCACATTTGAACCCTAGGGACTCACTCCAAGGACTCCCAAATTCAACTTTTTTTTCATTTTTCCCATGACCTATCTTAAATTTCATTTTTTTTTCTCATGTCAAATGAAATAATATTGTTCCAAATTTTATATAGGCCTTTAAAGTATCTATTGTTTTCACTTATGAAAGTGAAAATAGAAAAATTTATCCAATGTGCACCATGTTCTATCAATGGCCAAATTTTTTCAGAAATTTGACTTTTTGAAACCTTTTACATTATAATAGGGCATTTGGCTCTTGTCACATTCATAGATTTCATACACATTAGCACATAAGGTGTTTGTAGTAAAAATCTTGGGCCAAAAAAATTTGTTTATACATTCCTTATGAATTTTTGAATTTATTTTTTCTCATGAAACAAAGTCTAAGATTTTTTTCAAGGACTTGGTAAGAATCTTTAAACTTGTTCAAATTTAACATTCTATGCATAGAATATTACCTTTGTAATGTATCTATCTACGAATAAAATTAAACTTTCAATATGAATGTGTCATTAAGTTTCAACATGATGTTTAAGTGAGGGGGTCCAAAGAGTATAAAATGAGATTGTCCTTTTGGGTACCCCAACCATACTTTAACCCATAACACTAGAATCCATATGAGAAAATTATGCGTTCATAAAATGATAAGACTCAAAATTTTGTGATCTTGGGAACTTTTGTCATTTTGATGTAGGTTTTCTTGCCATTTTTAAAAGTATAGTATAAGGAGGATAGTGGTGAGTTAAGGCCACAACGTGATTCATGAGTCCATGTCAACCCAAATGGTTTGTTCATAAATAGATTTAGTTCCAATTTGCACTAATCCCACTATTTCTTAATTTGTGCAAATTGATTTCACCTTGAATTCATATTAATGAATTTATCCTAATTATAGCTTCGAATCCCCCACATTATCTTTAATTTTGTGAGAGTTAAAGAACTTGCCTTAAGTTTGTATTTTGTTATAAAACCAAGAATCTATGTGATTATTTACCACTACACCATTTGACAAACTTAAAGGAGTGTCAATTAACCACATGATGGTGATGAATGGATGCCAAATTAACCATCAGTAATGGGAATATGTCATGATGTTTAGAGTTTTAATACTAGAATTTATGTTTAATAATCATGAAAAACTATAATAGAACCGTTTTAATCTAGTGGCTAAGAAAAAAAAACATTATGTTGATTTATTTTCTCTAGATTGCATTGACACATAAAACATGGTTCCTTTAAATTTAAGTGTTTAAAACACAAATGAATTGCCTTCTACATAATTTTCCCTTCACAAATTAAACTTGTAATTTATGTTTTTTGATGATCAGCTTGAAGTATTGGATAGACACTTCACCCAATTTAAGTTGAATGATTGCACTATATTAGTTATTAGTATATGCACTAATGTTGCATTCTCCATATCACCATCTTATTTTGGGAATGAAAAGGGAACAAAACCAAGTTGAGAGCAACCACTACATGAAGTTTGTAATTGACATGAAAGTTCAACCAATGATATAATAATCCTAGATTGTAATGATTTTTGTTTCCACACAATGTTGTAAAGGTGATTATACAAAAAAGATGTAATGTCATAGACATCATTTAACTTGGTATTGAAATGTATTGTGAATTTTCTAATAGCAAGATGTAAGGAGATGTCCATACTAATCAAATACATATAGCTTCCATGAAATTCTTTCCAAAGTAGGGCAATAACACACCATGGCGAACCAAAGGTGACAATTGAAAGTCCATTCCAAAAGTTCATAATTACTTTGAGCCCAATAAACCTAATGAAAGTTGGTTTTAAAATTAAAAAAACATTTAAATGATGTTGATGTTAACATTTTTTTGCATGTTTTTTTCAATACACCCTATTATAAACCTTTCTAAATTTCTTTAATGTAAATAGGTCTTAGAAATTATTTTTTTGTGAGTAAATGGATTTTGCAAAACATGGATACTTTGAGGTCATTAAAAGTAATTATAAAATACAAGAATCTTTTCTTGTCGAATTTTTTAACCTTTGAAGTAGCATGCCCCAAAGTTTTGAGTGATTCCCAATTAGTAGATTTAAGCAATAGGTTCATAAATGGGTGAAGACCTTGGGCATATATAAAATGTAAAGTTTGTCATTGATTCAAAATTGATGGGTCAATGTAATTATTTCAAAGTTGAAGGATTAATTCATAATGTTCCAATAGATTGGGACTCTTGATTATCTTTTTCATCTTTCATTGGGGGAACTATGCAATAATACTTGTCAAATCCAAAAAAAAGAACAATGGGACTTCCAAAAAGGTCCATCATAGTGTACTTTTATCCAACACATCAAAACAGTCTAATGCACCCACAAAAATGGTATTGAGAACGACAAACAAGTTGTTGGAGCTAATATTGAAATTTGCCATAATGCATTCATTGGACCAAAGGAAAAAAATGTTGACAAATTGTCACTTTCATAGACCAAAACTCCACATAACAAGCTTGTCGAAATCAAATACCACCAAAACATGGATTATGTAAAATAAAATGCAAAACCATAAATAAGTCAAGAAATTTTTTTTAGTCCATACCACCTATACTCACTTCTTTGCCAAACAAATACTAACATTAATATCAATGAACTCATCTTTGTAGATTTATACAAAGTTTTGTTTGGTTGTTAATATTGAATTTAAAAAAAATGAGGTTCATGTAGATAACCAACAAAATGAAACATGGGCCAATCATATAGTTACATCGAAATGATCACTTATAATAAGCTCATGATGTAAAGGATGACTTGCACACAAAAATGAAATGACGAATTAGATAAAGACTAAAGAGACACAAAAATTATGGTGCCAACTATGATGTCATTCAATTGATAAGTATGAAACCCTGTTTTGAAAATGAATTACAAGTGGTGCACAATGGTCCCAATGATCATTTAGACATGAGTAATCCTAGTAATGATTATTTATCTTAAAAACTTAATTAAACCCTAATAATGGGAATATTCCAATACCATAGGTCAAATAACCTAAGCTTTTATAAAAAATATTCACAAAAGTTTAATCTATCTTGCCTAATTTAATCATGTGAATATTCTCATGGCTAAGGTCCAAAGAAACTAAGGTTTTTTGAAATATTCTCTTTATCTAAGGTTAAGAAGCTTGGGCATTTAAGGAATATTCTTGATAACCAAAGCTTTTGGTTATGAAAATTATTCTTTAAAAGCCCAAGCTTTTAAACCTTCAGCATAAAACTATGGTTATGAAAAATATTGCTTAAAAACTTGGGTTTCTTAACCTTGAACATAAGAATATTCCCATAATCAATGGCTTCCACATCCCTAGTTAGGGGAATATTCCATACCATGGGTAAATAACCTTTTTGTTATATTGCATGCCAAGTTTTTTTAGATTGGACTTGTACTTCTTAGACACAAAGGGTTTGATTAAACAATCCATCAAACAAGGATGGAAACAAAATCATGATACATGTATTTCACGACATTTGATGACCTAAGACAAAATTTTCTTGGACAATTACTGTGGGATATATAGTGGACCCTTTACATGTGAATTTTTTTTGTATCAACTTCAAGGTAAGGTAAGATACCTCAAAAATTTTCAAACTATTCTTATTGTTAAGTATATTGGCCTTTTTGCTATTCCATACCTAATTGCAAGCCTAGCTATATGCTTGGCTCAACATACAATATTAAATGCACTTAAAAGAACTTTTGACTTTAACACTTGGACACAAAAATAATAAACTCAACAAAACTCCTCATAAAACAAGTCAACATCACAATTAAAAAAATTCTTGCCTCCATTATGCAACGATTTTGGGTTGGGGGGAATTATAAAAATGGAATAAAGTTGCACCTTGACATGGAAAAACTTGTTGTGATGTAAATGGAACATGGAAAAAGGGAGAAATGTGTTCGATTGCCTTAATCCAACACATCATTTTTAGTTTGATCATTTTTCATTGTGGGAAACAAAATCTTCTCAAAATAGGAGTTGTTTGTTTGTTTAACATTATTTGTGCAAATGCCCATGATCGTGAATGTTGAAGAAAGGTGGGTGCCTAGTTTGTTGTTTTGGTGTGATGTGAGCTTGCATGCTTATCAACATTGTTGATTGGTTTTTTTGGCATATCGGGATACTTGGGCAATGATTGGCTTGAGGGATTTTCTGGTTGTGGAAAGCTTGCGAAATGTTGAATTTAAGAAGAAGAAGAATGTGTATGAAAGGTAGAATCAAACAAGGAAGTTAAGTATTTTAGGAGTTGTATGTGTTTATGTTTTTTTGTATTATTATTTTTTAGCCACCAATGAAATGAATGCTCGAGGTGTTTAGCTTTGGTTTCCAAGTTTTCGTTAAATTGGAGGTTTAGGGTTTTATTTAATAGAATGTTTATGGATGGGTTCATGGTAATGTGATGAAAAATAAAGGGGAATTGTAGAGCTGCCTATCATTGATATCTATGTTTCAAGAGTGGTTATGCTTGAGATCACAAATTACAAATTGTGAATTTAAAGAGGGGGAGGGAAGTGAGTACCTTTACGGGCACTCCAAGTTAGGAACTTTTGTTGAACCTCTGTTGGAATTGGGGATCATGGGACTATGGGCATCATGGTTGGGAAAATGTGCGTTTGAGTGGTGATTCCTACCTTGTGAGGACTTATGGGTTGTTGTGGAAGTAGGCTTCTAGTTGGGGATGAACTTGAGTGAGTGATGATGGCATGATAAGGACATGGTGGCTTAATGAGTAGATCTGAAGCTTTTTGATTCACCAAACCTTGTAGTATTCAATATGTGCTTTGGTGGTGTGATTTGTTGGTGTTAGGCAATGCAAAGAATATGAATTATCAAGTTTGTAATCATCCATATTTGTTGATGGAACTTATGTTGTCTTGAAACTCTTGTATAATTCATTAAACATTATTTTGTTTGAAACCTTTTTGTTCCTTCTTTTTGGCTACATTGTTATTAAAATTATGTCAAGCTATTTGCTAGGTTGCACCATATTTTGCACTTGATTACTAGCCCCCCTTCTTTAGCATCACTTTTTTTGTTGATCACCACATGAGGCTCTTGATGCTTAATATACTGAATCTATCTATACGATTCATGGTTGGAGGTGCTCTTAGAATTTCAACAAGAGATCAAGTATTTTGAAATCAATAGCCATATCTTGGAGTGAGATTTGGCTCAACCATAGCCTTCAAAACTTCAAATTTAAAGAGAAGTGGTAGATAACTCATAATCTTTTGATTGTATGTCATTAAAAAAAAATCATAATAATAAAGTTATCCATAAAATAGGCAGAATGGTGGCGTTTCATCTTGGGTTTGACTGAAACAAGACGTCAATGATGAAATGGCAGATGGATCCATGATGAAGGAAAATAATAGTGGGTCAAATCTCAGAGACCCACTGAATTCATGGGTCTTGCATTTTTTTGGCACTTGGACTTGTGTGTGTGTGTGTGTGTGTTTGTTTTGAAATATCAGGTGTTTTGGGTATAAGCCAACCCATTATGGGCAATCCATCCAACCCGATCACATAAATGCCAATGCTTAAAACATGCAAATTGATTTGCTCAACCATCATGGTTGCCAGGGGCCATCCAATCCAATGATCTCTCTGAGCAAAATAATAATAAATCATTTGCTTTCCACCCACCCTTCAACAACATTTTTGCAAGGGCTGGCATTGTTTAACTGTGACTTCTGGGTTGCCCGTCAAATATGGTGTACATTGTGAGTAGTCAACTTCCACATGCAATTTTGTGAAATCCATTTTTGAAACAAGCGGATAGACTTACCTTTGAAGTGGATCCTGAAAAAGTTCTGAAGCAAATCTCCATCTTCCTTTATTGAGATGATAATAAAAATCCCTCTTTCTCTGTGTTTGTTTGAATATAATGGAGTTATTTGTAAAGTCACACGATTAGGGGGTGAGAATGGCCAGGTTCTGCATAATAGGGCATCACATGTGTAACTGGGAATGAAAATTTTACAAAACGAAAGAACTGGTACCCAAACTAGTTTTTCCACCAATTTTTATTATTATGTGTTTATTTATTTATTTATTCTGGTGATTTTTTTCCAGACAGCAAAAGTGTAGAAAATCGCCATATTCAGTATTAAGTTCCAGTGATTACCTTAAAAATAAAAGGATGCTTAAAGTTTTTTACACTTTCATATTATTGTAGCCAAATTTGGGTTAATCATCTTTTATAGATGAGTGTCACTTCAGCTACATCACAAAATTGAAAAAAAAAAACACTGGCACAAAATCTCAAGGTTTTTATTTTAAAGGTTAAATTTCATCACTGTGGTTTTTTGTTTGTGGAAAATGGCAACAAAAAGAGTGTTTTTTTGGTTTTCTAGTCACCAAATTTCAGAGAATTTTTATTTAACAATCTCCCAATTTTAAAACTTAAGTTCCAGTAAGGTAGCAAACAATATAGAAGCAGGCTATATATATATATATATATATATATATATATATATTCATCTTTTGTTGTAGCCAGATTTCGTAGAATAGCCTTATGGAATTATTTTTTAAAAGAGCACTGGTGTGGATAATAATTTATTTTTCTATTTTATGATATAAAAAATTGGGAAATATTTTCCCAAACAATAGTACAATTAGTCTAGTTTACACTAGAAGAAAAAAGTTTCAAGGTCAAAAAAACAGCAAATTTTTTTTAAAAAAATCTCAGTTCTGGTTTGCACAAGTGTTTTTTTTCTTTTTTTTTGGCGAATTTTCGCAACTTGGCGATTTTTATTTTTTTTCACAAAGTCAAATATAACATGAAAAAAAAAGTGATTATTAGGGATTTGTTTAGCCATTTTTCAAAATTAAAAAAATTAAATTAGCCACATCTAGACCTAACCACTTCCTGGGTCGCCACTTGTAGCAGCAGTTTTGTATAAAGATGCTAAAAGCCCACCAATGACAGTTGCCATTTAATAATGCAAATTAATGCTGGGGATCCTCACCAGTGTACCTACTTGAGGAAATTGTCCTAAAAAAAAAGAAAAAAGAAAAACCCGGCCCATTTTGCACTGTGAATCCAAGGGGGTAAATAAAGCCGAGGAGCATATCGAAGACTTTGTTAGGAAAAGTTGGAATAAAAAATTTCAACCACGGATGTTGAATGTGACTAATTGTCAAGAGACTCGTGGGAGGGTTTTCGCCCGTCTGTGACTTTGACGACTAAAATCGTCAAATTGATGCTTTTTCTTGACCCCCAAATAGTGCACACGGCACACCCATAATGTGCGCAATTCTTATACGAACTTTGAAACGGGTCGATTCGAGTCGTATGTTTATTATGCCCCGACTATGAACTTTTGTGGGTGTCAGTGTCGCATCATCATGTATGCCATCTGGATGGTTCTGTGCTCAGGTTGGACGGATGTCATTTGCAGGGACATTTAACATCCCACTGTGGACCCACAACCACCAACACGTGGATGAGGGATGAATGTTGTGTGGACAGGAGAATAATACTTTTTTCCATGGGGTTCCAATTCCCAACTAACCACTATGGTTAGGTTAACTCTGCTTGCTGTTTTTTTTACTACTTACCTACTAAGGACCCTTTAGTTCTCACCTATGTAGTGACAATCCACATTCATCTATTTACTTAGTAGTCACCTATTATCCATCCTACCTACCTACCTACCTCCCTATCTACCTACCTAGTAGACCTACTTTACAGGGTAGGTTACCAAGGTTGAACCCAATGGTCAATTTGGTTGGGATTTATCAACAACTTGGTCATGAGTCATAACAGGCTTCCAATGGATGGTGGACTGATGGCTGTTGGTTCACTCTGGCTGATTTTCAAAACTGAAACATGAACTGGAACTTGATTTTTATTTTCTTAAATATCTGGACCTAGAACCAAGTTGGTGGTTCTATTTAAGTGTGCAAAAATGGAACTGGACACAAGATTTTTGAAGGAAAAAAAGTGACTAGAACCAAGGGCTTACCAAGGGCAAATCGAAAATTAACTACTAATTCTAGTCCAGGGGTTGGTAAGAATCAGACTGGCATTTTCAGAATTGAAACTGGAACTGGAACCAATTTTTATTTAAAAAAACTTGACCCTGCATCCAGATTCTTGGTTCCATTTATGTGTGGATTTGGAACTAAGATAGTTGTTTTAAAATTTTTTTAAAAAAAATTAAAAAAAAATTTTAAAAAATTTATTTTTAATAATACAATTTAAAAACTGAAATTGGAGGTTGTGCATAAAAGTAAAAAATTGCTCAACATTGGTTGTTACCACTCTTGTAACGATATCAATTTGCAAAGTAAAAACTAGGGATTCAAGTTCAGGTTGTTTTGAACGGGACTCGAAATCCTTTTTGTTGAAACCAGGACAAGAACTGGACTGTGGAACTAGTCTTCTGCTAGATTCAAAACAAAAATAAGAATTATGAAAAAAAATTTCTTGAAATTAGAGTTAGGATTCTTGGGTAGGAAAGTTAATTTTTTTAAAAAAGAAGAGAATTAATATAAAATTTATTGTTAAATATTAATTTTAATTAGTTGTTGAACTATGTACCTGCATAGATTCATGTTTTAATTTGTTGTAAATCTATGTACCCATGCAAGCTCTAGCTGGAACCTAACCCCATTTTTGAATCAAGCTCAAAGGTTCTCGAATTTGAAAAAACGTGCTGAAATTGAAATTGAAGAGTTTAAAAATAGAAAAAACTAAGCTCAAACTCCCCACACCAAGAACCTCCAAATAAATTTCACAGGCTTGAAGGTTCTACTAAAAAACAATATTCACATAACACTGATTTTTAGTATGGTTAAAATTTTAGCCACTTAGAGACCTCACTCAAGAATGTGAAGGTACCAGTGTAGGTTCTGCTTCACCCTGGTCCAGGTCCAGATCTGATGGGCAGAATTGATCTCTTGGCACAGAACAAGCTCAAGGTTAGCTTGCCAAAAACAAAGTGGTCTAGCTAGGCACAGTTGATTTGCAAATTATCTTCTCAAAAGTAAGCATGTATTTTGAAAGCATTAAGGAGTTGGTCGAGCTACAGACAGTATCAGTCAAAAGATGATGAAAGCCTAAAAAACTTAATTAAACAAAGCACCCAGCCAAGGGGGGAAAGGAAAGGAAAGGAGAGGAAGAACAAAGAGAGAGGACCCAAGTCAGAGCCAGAAGGGCAACTACCCAAAGTGAGTCACAAAGGGGAAAAGGAACAAAAGTTGTCAAGATCAGCAACTTAAAGTTCAAAACGGCTGCAACATCCATTCGTGGAACAAGGTAGAACATTGAAAGCCTGCATGTTTTTTGGAAGTATATGATGTAGCTCCAAAGTTTGAACAACTAACTCAACAAACTTTCAAGCACACATTCAACTCGGAATGAATTTTTAGGAAAAAGTTATTTAAACCAAACCAATTGCAAGACAATCACCTTGTCATTATCTCTCACACAGTGTAGTGTACTGTTATATATATATATAATTTTAAATATATATTTTTATTTTAATTCTACAATAGCTTCGCCAAATTTCAACCTGAAAAATATGATTTCGACCTACACAAAGGATTTTTCATGAAAAAAATGAGCCTAATTCACGAGATTTGTATCATAAGTTCTAGTAGATAGCTAGGAATATAGAAGGATTCTTGATTTTTTTCTACTTTTGTATCTAGTATGTAGCCAAATCTGGCTAAATCATCTTATGGATGATTGTTGCTTCAGCTACATCACAAAATTGTAAACAAATGGATGAAATGGATTTAAATATTATTTACATTGGGTTCCACTGATTTATACCTGGGAGTTCAAATATTTTGGATTTTTTTTTTTTGATGTTTCCTCTTTAGGTGATCTCTTTATGCCACACTCAACACTTGTGGACAGCACATTGTGTACGTGGCAAGGCATAATGGGTCTTCACACTAGTTGTCATGAAATAGTTCCCTGTCATCCCACAAAAGAACAGTCATGCATTTTCATGCTGCTGCTGGAAAATATTTGAACCCACAACCTGTCAATACATGGACCACGAACCTACCATCAGCCTAGATTCAGCAAATGGAAGAATTCCTATATCCTATTGTATTTAACGTATTGGAATTGGTCAAATGTTCAGACAATACAGCCAAATTATGCTAGTGCTACACAGGATGCAACCCTGACAACCCACAAAGTTCATATGGGGATTTTTAATGTACTCCTATGTACATGCCAATGTTGGCTGGTTATGTGAAAAAGTTCGGTTATGAGCATGCATACGAATAAGATACACATGAAATCATGTTCAAAAGTTGTTTGGTTTTTGATATATGTCTCTACACATAGTTGATGGAGGGGCATTGAGTGAATATGCATATTTGTATTTGTATTGGTAAGGTTTGAACAATCTTGATAATTATATTTGGCTATTCAAGGTTTTAGAGATTTTGAATATGACTTTGCATTGTATTATTATTTGCATCAAAATGTTAGGGTTTATGGGTTTAGAGGATGTTGGATATGGCTTCTATTGTGAAAAGTGGGGGAGCGAGCTTTGCAATTTCACAAGTCATCATTGTCAAGCTATTCACTTTCGATGCCTGCACATTGTTGTTTTTGTTTGAGTTTAGTGCATTGTTCATTTGCTTTTATATTTGTGTTTTTGGTTTTTGACTTTCAACTCCATTGCTATTGCTTGAGAGTTTTTGTGTTGACTTCATGTATGTGTTCATAATTTATGAAGCTCTAGAGCTTTTGGCTTCATTGCTTGAATGTTTTCAACTCCTTTGTTCAAGATTTGTTGATATTTTTTAATGTTTTCATCAATTGTGAAATTCCAAAGCTTTCCACTTTGTTATTTGAAAAGTTTTGACTCCTTTGCAACAAATGTCTTGATTATTGACTTTTTTAATGTGTTCATTAAGCGTGAAGCTTTAGGGTTTTGATGTGTTGATTATTTGAAGACAAGGAGCTTGTGCATATTAAAGGCCTCTTCAATTTGACTAAATTTTCCATGATCATAAATATGAAAGCACATTGAAAGGGGCCAAAATTGTTTTCACATTGTATTGTTTTTCAAGAGTCCTATATTTGAACTTCAACCATGTCATTATTGTGAAGTATTTTCACAATGTTTTTGCATATTATGGTAGATCAAAACCCAAAGAAATCAAATGTCAAAAAATTACATCTTTTTACTTCATATAATGTGATATTAGAATATATTTGTGCCAAAAAAAAATGTCACAACATATTTAAAAATGAAAATATATATTAAAAAAAGATTGAAATAATTTTTGGTCATTATGAAATTTATAATATTTACAAAACATTATGATTCCTGATGATAAAAAATGTTTATGAACCATGTGAAAATTTTGATAATTATTATATCACAAATTGGTGGATTTCAGGGCAATGACCATAAACATGTGAGAAATTAATATTTTAATAAGCAATCATTTTCAATGGAAGATGAAAAAAATAAGAGGTGGGCCATTTTTTGAATTTTCATTTCAACATGCTTTGGTTGACTAATTCAAACCCATATGTGATTGACAAGCTTAATGCTAGACATGGTTTCAAAGTTTGAGCTTATGCAAATCTATAAGCAAGTTTGAGTAATTATAAATTTATATTATGGTAGCACATTTTAGTATTGATGAGATTTTAAATGTACTAAATGGCATTGAATTTTGAGGATGTACTCCACACATTAATGTAAGACAATTTTTTCACCTTTAATTTCATTTCATCATTTGTTCAAGCAATACATTGATGTTACAATGATGATGATAACAATTTTAGTTTGAGATTTAAATTTTATTATGTCAATCAATGAGGTTGGTAAAAACATAGTGTAATTAAAAAAAATGTAAGGGTTTTTTGTGTTGACAAAAAAAAATGTTCACTTGTTATTTAAATTTTTTGACTCATAAATATTTTTAATTCAACTTATGTTGTTACCTTAATTTTGAGCTCATGACCTAATAAAGGTTTGGTCAGAAAAGGGGTTTACAATAAAACCAAAACAAAGGTTAGGTGTAGAGGGACAAACATAGTCCTACATGAAATGGGAAGACTAGTTAGACTATTTTGGAAATATTATAGGAAAAAAATCATGAGAAGGTTGAAAAGAGATAACAACTAAGCAATTGTCAAGAGGACCAATTAAAAAGAATTTAAAATTGGGTCCCAAACCAAAAGGGGGAATATTTACATAATTGAATATCCTTGATTTCAATCAGTTAATTTCAAGATCAAGAGTTTTTGAAATCTTGTGTTTGGATGTGTTATTTAACTTGGAGAGATTTGATGGTGTTCATTTGCTGGACTTATTCGTGGATGAAAATTTATCATTACAATGCCCTAAAATAGAAAAAAGTTGGCATTCAATATTTAATGCTTATGATATTTAAGTCTAGCAAAATTGTATAACTTTAGAAATAAAAATATATTAATAACTAAGACATTCCACTTGAGGAAGATCAATTTCCAATTGAACCTTGCATCCCACATCAATGGATAACAGTCATTTTTAGTCCCACAACAAATTTTATCCCATCAAGATGTCACACGATGACAATTTAAAAATTGTAGAATAATTAAGAAATTATATAATAGAAAGACCTTAAAAAATGAATTGGGCTTCCTAGGTTTCCAAATCACATCCTTGGATGTAGGCCATCCATCCTATGCTGATGATCCCACATCCCTAGCAACCTCCAAAATATTCAACATACTTCACAAAAACTCAAAAAGACGAAAAATAAAAAGAGATGGCAAATCCTTATATAAATATATATACCTTACCCTGAGGTCAGTTTCATCATTAAATAATCCTCAAAATAGGGAAATGAATTTCTGTGAAACTATGAAGTTGACAAGTTAAAAATCATCATAATTATCATAGGCTACACTCTGAAGAATTTCACTACTAATGTGACAATATCATAATAGATCCTGGAAAATTTCAATAATTTCAAATTTAAAAAAATAATTATTTTTTGAATTATTAATTAATTAATTAATTAATTAATATTATTATTTGTCAATGTGGAAACTGACCCTAGGCTACGGTATACATTAGTCAAAACCAAAAACCTCTTAGAATTTTTGTAGTGAAACTGGAGGGCATGTTGTAGTGCGCAATTATTCATCCACTCAGCAAGCAGGCATTCTGTTTTCATAGCAGGCTTTATGAAAAATGTAAAGCCTGCCCTCTTCCCCGTTCTTTGCATCAATGAAGGTCACATTGATTTTTATGCTGCACAAAAAGCCGATGGGCGAAAGCATTATTGAAATTGGGCTTTATGATTGGCTCTTGCCTCATGAGCCTTTATTTTGATAATGCCTTTGCCATCAGACTTTACCGTACACATAAATTCATTGGTTCATATGCATAAAGTGTTGCATCATGTATCTATCTATCATGATGTATAAGGGTATACATGTAGTCGTATAAGGGCCTTTACAGAGGAAATTGAACCAAGTTGAAGCTCCAATTAGTGTGCAACTACGTTTGGACCTGTAAATAGGCCGATGATAAAGGGCTCTCCAAAAGGTCTATTTTGGATGTGAGAGACACTGAATAGGCGGCCGCATACAAGGTGTGGGTTGATTATTATCTTGGGAATTCATCCATCCATCCATCCATCCATCCCACAACTTCTTAGCCTAAAGTGGCTTAAGCTTGAGTTGAGGATGGGGGTTTAGTCTGTCCGTCCCTCCTACCTAGGCCTAACCCTTGGTAACTTATCATTGTTGGCATGGGAGCTCCAACTCATACACCAAATCATACACCAACAATTTTTTTTGTGTTTTGAGTTTATCCAAGTGTTGTGGAAGGACTACTAGTTTAGCGATATTTTTGGGCTGGTACAAGAATGCATGGAAGCCACACAAGAGTCTTCTTCTACATCTTTTGCTTGAGTACTGTGTGACATTAGAATTCTTTTTTCTTCCACGTTGTTAGAGCATCTCCAGCAGTGCTGAGTAGAAAATATATTTCACATCCAAGTTTAGTTATGTAATCTTTTGCAACCCCATCCATATAACTGAAACTCTGACAGCAAATAGGTGGGGAACTACTAATAGAAACCACCTGGACCAATCATTATGATGGGCCAATCAGAAACACTGAGCAGCAATTAGATCATATTTATTACACTCATTTCTGCATGTGCAGAGTGCTGCCGTACCTTTCACCAGCCATGGCAATGTGCGCAATTATGCGGAGCCAAAACAATTTTCTTGAGCCAGATCGGCATGCGTTGGATTTTCTTCATCCAATTTTACTGTGCAGGATCACATGCCGAGCACCGGTGGAGATGCTCTTAGAACTTGGGAATTCGACACCTGCTCATCCTCACAACATCCCGGGACAAGTACATGCAGTTATGGTGACCAGAGTAAACCAACAGCCACCAGCACATCATCCATTGGAAGCTTGTTATGACTCAGTTGTGGATGAACCCCAACTGAGTGGACATTGCATTGCATTTCCCCTTGAGAACTTATCCTGTGAAGAAGGGGTCCTGTAAGTTGGTACTTGGTACAGTACCTAGAAAATAGGTGGATATTAAGGAAGTACATATATATGTGTAGATGGTTAGGAAGTAGGTGAGGGCTAGTGGTTTGTTGGCCTTGCCTACCAAGGCAAGGATATTGCATTTATAATCATTCTAGAGTATACTAGCTTAAGGGATTTTGGCCCCTACTAGGTAATGAATAATAGGTCTATTTTTATTATATGAGGATTTTTGAAAGATGATATTTTGGCTTGTGTTGAAACTTGAGTTTAGTTATAGAGTTATAATATCTTGAAGGATTTTGGGATTCTTTTAGAGGATTTTTTGAAGATTATATTTTTGCAGGGTGAATTTTCCATAATTCTTCTTTTGCCTTGAGATACTTTTTAATGTAAATTGCAAGGTCATAGTGTGACACACCCCTTGTTATTAAAGTAGGTAACGAAAGAAAGCAACTCTGCTAACAACCATGGTTAGATGTGGAACTGGGACCCAATGGAAAAGTGTCTCTCTGTCCACCCACCATCCATCCTGCATGGTGCACAGGTGGCTGTTGATTTACTGTGGGTTGGAACTTACATTCATTCATCCACATTTGTGAGACTCTTTTCCCATGGTAAAGAGCCGTCCTAGTGTAATGTGGAGGCCACCTTACCCTTAGTAAATTTTCTTCCTCATGCACCTTACATATGAGGTTGCCCCCCCATAATAAGGAACCTTACATGTAAGGTACCTGTTAGGTTCCTGGGCACCTCCTCTCCAATCCTACTTGATTTTCTCTCTCCATGCTAAATTTATCTAGTAGAAGAAATTCTCCCATTTCTTTATGCTGGAGTAAGGACCTCAAACTGGATCATTCTCAAAACAAGGGTCCCACAACAAGAGTCCCAAATTTGGTGCCCACCTCACATGGGGCCCTCGTTCCCAAAACAGCCCTATCCTTACCTTACACATTTGTGGTCAAGTGTACGGCTGCAAATGAATGGGACCCCAGCAGTTCATGTGCTGGTGGTTGGTTAGGAGGGCGGAGGAAGCCTTAGGCCCAACACTATACGGAGATACAAGAAAGAGAGTAGGGTGACATCCCACTAGTGTGCTCATCCCATTACTTAAACGATGATGAAACCTTGCCAAATTTATAAAAAGAAAGCACTCAAGAAAGGGAGAGGAAACAAAACAAGGGGCAAAGACCAAAAGTCCAGGCCAAAAAACAGCCCAAAAGAGGTGAGTTACAAGGAGGTAAGGGAACCACTAAGTATCGAAACTTCCACCAGGCTTGCAGTTCATATCAACTAAAGAAAGGGGGAGGTAAACCCGATAAAACTCCAAGCCTAGTTGGGCTTATGTTACCCCCCTACTCCCACCTCACATTACCATGGTAACAACCAGTGTTGTCCAGTTCTTGATTTTTTAAAAAAAAAAACCCTTTGGTTGGGTCTTGAGATTGGTTCTTTGGATTTGAAAAACCTTTGATTTTGATAAAAATTTCAAAAATTAAAATTGATCTAATTAAAGACCGATTCAGGTTTTCATCTCCGTTACTACACGTAACAAAATATTTTTTTTGTATTATATGAATTTTTTCAATCAATGCATGCAATTCAAAATAAAAATTATGTAATTTAATTATACACAACCAACCAAAAGCAATAACTTGTTTAAAATGTAAGGTCAAGTTTATATTTGTTTTTAATAAAAATTGTACCTTATCTACCTAAAGAACTTAAACTTGTTGACAACAATGTAACATCCCTGATTCAAGTTCTAATTCAATTTTGAAAATAAATTAATTTCATGATTAGATTCTAACGATGGTTTAACAAAATTTAAGAATGTCCAATCTAAAGACCCTACAACCTAAACTTGGTTACATCTAAGAACCTACCAACATTGGTAACAACTACCTGGGTAAGCAAGTGGGCAAGTAGCAAGGGTAAGTAGAGATGGAACTCTACAAGTGATTACAACATAGGTAGGTAAGTAGGTTAAAGCACTTGGTAACTACTAGGTAGGTAGATATATGTGGATGGTCAGTACAGAATTAACCACCATGGTTAGTTATGGGACAGGAATACCAATGAAAAATTGTTTCTCTTGGCCACATACCAACCATCTTTGGTGTGCTGGTTCCTTGGGGCCCAGAAATAGGCCCCCCACATCAAATTCTCCACTAGGGGAAAGACATTGGTGTTGCAATTTGGATGTCTGTGGGGGCACTCTAATCTGCCACCTATCGATTCATGTCAATCCCAAAGCTGTGATCGTGTCCACTAAGCCTTCTTGATATGTAAAGCGCTCTTGTCGGGGGACCCCCCCAAAAGTACCTTACATACATATCCTGTCATCCACAATAAATTAAGTACCTAACACTCATGTTTCGGTCACTTCTTAGTATATACCTCAAGGTGCCCATTTATCACATGATTCATCCAATGTGACACCATTGTGGTGCTCATACATGGATGAATTGTGCTCCAAACCACCTTCTTAGGATATACCCCAAGGTGCCTGTTTATCACATGATTCATCCAATATGACACCATTGTGGCGGTCATACATGGATGAATCATGCTCCCCAAACCAAAGGAAAGTGTAGGGCAGGGCATTGCCCAGTCAAATTATTGAGGCGGGCGAGTATGGTAGAAAATTATGAATGCAATTTCTCACCATTCAGGTGTGCCGTGCATGGGGTCAAGCTAGTTAGGGCAAGTAATTATGAACTCAGAACCTTGTTGAATTTTGCTACCATTTGCCACTATAAGGAAGCTTTGGATGCTTTTCATGTCGCTTGTTTGCAATGCCAAATTTGCACAACTAATTTGTAATTTCAATCTTGCCAATGTGCCATACTTGTAACACACATTTGATCTACCTTCCTTTATTTTACCCTAAATTCCATGTTTGTGCACATCTTATTTGTATTTTGTTAATTTGCCTCTCTACCTTTACGTTATGACCTTGGTCATAATTTTCCTTTTCTTTTTTGAAAACCTGGATTGATAATTTGCAAACATAATTTGCCCTCACCTATACTTATACCTAGTGGAAATGTTTTGAAGCATTGTACCCCTACTAGGTTGATATATATTAGCATATAAGTAAATGAAATACAATCTTTACTAATGTTGGACATGCAATTCCTTTTCCTAGATAAATCCATATAGAAGATGGCATGTTATGTAATATTTATATGTACCATTACATATCCACACACAAGCAAAACCCAGCTATGGACGTTGGTACCGTATGGAGGCTACAAGCCCTAACTTCATACCCACCACAATAAGTATCTGGCCTAAATATATATGAAGATCCTAAAGGTATGTATGTAAGTCTATGTTTGGTCTAAAGTTTCTAGGTGATTGTTTTAAAAAAAAAGAAACTAGCCATATGAAGTTTTTGGAATGCCAATCTTTGGGTAAATTGTTAAACTTTGTGCTGGTACTTCATAACTCATGAGTTCCATTACAAGTTTATAATACTAGAAATCAAAGAAATTGCTAGGCAATAGAGATATTTGCAAAGTGAAAAAAACCCACATCACCATAATCCCCTTTTTGGTCATAAAGGAGTGAGATTTCAAAAAGAAAAAACAGTCAAAAAAACTACACTGAGCTTGAACAGAGGGACTCAAGCTCAGATTAGCACAAAATCTGGCCACAATCTGAGTTTCACCCTGGTCTTTTGTTTTGACAATTGTCTTCAACCTAATCAAGGCTGTTTGTACTATAAATATAAATATTCTTCTCAAACCTCGTGCATTTAATCTTGAGTTTCAGCATTTCATACCTATATTTAATAAAATTTCATTACTTTGCAGATAACAATGCTTAGAGATTGAAAGATGAGTTGAGAATGAAAGAAGCACCAAAAAGGGGATCGATCACTTTACGATCAAAATCAATCTCTAATAAAATGAAATTCGTTGAAGGTCTCCATGAAATCTAGTGGTCACAGGAGTACTATTGAACATGAAAATTTGTGGCTGAAAATTCAAATAAATTCCAAAAAACCAGGTTTTGGAAGGAAAAATCAGTTGAAAACGTTGTAACACTTGGGCCAACAGCACAGGTGACACAGGCCACACTAGTCAACATTTAAATTAACATACCCGACATTGATGATTGAACCTTGCTACAAAGTTGGGACGAAATTGAAAGAGTGAGGAATGGAACTTTTTGGTAGAATATACTAAGGTTTGAAAATTAATTACATTGACTAAACTCTTCCATATATTTTATGGACTAATTAACCTTTAGGCATCTTGAAACCATTGATATGTGAAACCATAGGTCCATGTAAATTTAGGGCAACAATCTATTTATTGAAATGTGGTCCTTTTGTCTTTTGCACAAAAAAGTGTGTTAATTAGTCTCAATTTTTGCCAAGAACTATGATGGGTCATGTGATTAGCAGAGTTTAGAATGCCAATCTTTTGATGGTTTCGAAAAGCTTTTGCCTTTTTCTTGATGGGTATCAGTTGTTTTTTGGGATATTTTGATAATTTATTTCCCAAAATATTTGAGAAATTCAATTTTTTTAGTTTTCTAGATTACATTCTACTAATTTTGCTAAATGTTTTTTGGGGAAATTTTCTCCATATTTTTGAAATCACAAAATTGGACAAAAAACCTCTTATGGTATCATTTCAAAATGGTAGGTTCAAATCATTAAACATTGATTTGCACTCACAAAATGCTTGCAAAGCTTGACACAAAAATGAAGATGTGAACAAAGACAAATGAAACATAGCAATTTCAAAAGCAATTGAAAGAGATGAAATAAATGTGAAATATAGATGAAGAAAAAAGTTTTAACTGATGCACTTTTTGCATCCAAAATGATGTTGTCATTCGATGTTTTGATAGATATAAAACATAAAGCTCAAACTCGGGTGCTTGTTCTTTTTGGGCAAGCTCAAACTTTGATCCTAAGTCATTAATTGTCAATAGTGCAATCTAAGTTGTTTTTCTTCTTTTGATATTGGACATGTGTTTGGTTGGCTTTATATTTGGTCTTTTGACTCACAAATTTCTAATCAGCTGATCTTTTGATGGGTTGACGATTAGTCATTTGTGAAACATGTATTTGGCCAGGTTTTAGAAATCTATTGTCGGTTGGCTTTTGTTGAAGGATTACCAACTATAAAGTACACTCCAAGAAAAATGGACCATTGGAATTTGGGAGCCCTCAAGTGAGGATTGAATTAACAACACCCAAGAAAGCATCAAAACAAAATTATCGTAAAGGAAGGATTATCCCTTTTATATGTGCATCGAAGAAACACCCCTTTATGCACTTATGGAAAGTGATGACTTGTAAATTTGTGCCGCAATCTTGCACCGCCTCTTGCACTTGTGGCTAGCAATGAACCTAATATGTTAGGCTGAGTGAGTTTTGACATCCCCATATTAGGGAGTGCAAACCTTTTGAAAGGCGGCGACAGAGTCCGATAGGCCACATTTTGGAGGCGCAAAGAAAGAATTGGTAGAATTTTTCTAGTCTAAATTGGGAGCACACCTTTCCCTTTGATATGATATTTTTTTGTTCTCAAAAGAGAAGAGGATGTCACCTTACATCGAAGGTGGTTCCCAAAAATGAGGAACCTTGCGTGTAAGGTTCCTCCTCTCCTATCCCACTTGATATTATTCTTCTCTTTCCACGCTCAAGTTGTGTTTCCAATGGATTTGGAAACATATATTGCACAGAGAGAGTATATATAGCCCGGTGGCTTTCTTTTAGTGTAGTTGCAATAGGCATTTTCAAAATGCCTAATATCATATATATATTCTATTCGTGTGATACCTGGGAGGTGTTTATGTTGAGGAAGCCATTGTGTCCATTTGGCCTCCTCTAATTGTTGGGCCTACACCATGGGGGCTACCACCCTCAAATTAATTAAGGGAGGCCTTGTGTAGTTAGTAGCAGGCCTTCCTTCCCCTATATACTTAAAACTTACACAAGACTCTTGTCTTTGATCATTGATTCACAATACTGAAAATTCTATGCACATGAATGATATTTTCTTCAACCATGAGTTCAATGGAACTTGGTTGGGCTTTGTTTGGAGTCCAAAAAACCAAGTGTAAAGCTTCTCTGGGCACTCTTGTTGCTCTTTAGATTGCTTGATTCTGTTACAAAATTGAGAAAGATATGGCCTCTCTCCTCCTCCTCCCCCCCCCCAAAGTACAGGGATCCTTATCTTGACAAAGATCTGTACCAAACACACTTCACCCCTTAACACAATGCTCGGTACCTCTTATCAACGTACACTTCAAATCTGTGAAACATGTCAAGCACTTGTCCCATTACCAAAATGCATGAGCCCCAAAACCAACCGCTCTTTTAAAAAAATAATTTCACAACATTAGCCAACCGCTCTTTTAAAAAAAAAAATTTCACAACATTAACCAACCGCTCTTTTACAAAAATAATTTCACAACATTACAATGGATCAGATCTGATGATATGGGGTTCTATGGGTGCAAAGTTTATTATATTTGTCTAAATTTATGCTTGTGAATCAAACTTCATGATTAAACTTCATACACTTGGTTGAAAAATTTCAAAACACGATTTCAACAAACCAAGCATTTGATCATCGGTGATAACTTGAACAGAGTGATGAGGAGGTCATGTGTGTTGGTTGGTTCATTAATGTACCCTAGTGTTCCTCCTGCACTAGTTGTTGGGTGTTTTTTTTCGGTTTTGGGCATGTTCACTCTACCCTAGAAGTTTACTTTTTTTTGGCCAAGAGTGCAAGTGGGAAAGCGGCCAAAGGAAAAAAGCTTACAAAAGTATGATCATCATCATCATAATAATAATAATAATACTAAGGACACCCCAAAACTGGTCACCTAAGAGATAGGAACGAACCCGACCAAATATGCTTGCCAATTGGATGTAACTTATGTCTACAAATATACACTTGGAAAAGGGGTTTTGGGGAGGAAAGCCACCCCAAAAAGGAAGAAAAAACCGAAAAGAAAAAAAAGGGGAGTCCGGATAAACATGAAATGGACCAGTAGCGGTGACAGATGTTCTCAAAAAAGAGCAAATAGGAGCTTGCCACGTACAAAATGCGACTTGGTCGTGGCCATATCCACGAGGCGTGCTCTCAATGGTGGGCCTGTTTGGAAACCTTGCCTGTTTCCACGGGCCGGGCGCTTGTGTCGCCCGGCCCAGCCGCTGTTGTTTCCTTCCAGGGGCGGACCGCGCGCGCGCGCGCGCGCTTGCTTCGGCCCTGGAGGCTAGGTAGCTGCTACAAGGTTCTGGAGAAGTCAAAGAAGAAGCGCGCGCGGCATTGGCGGCAACAGGCGTTTCTTGTTCGCGGCACGTCTTCGTGGTCCCCCGTCGCGTCGCTCTTTGTCGTCATCAGCAGCAGCAGCTACGGTGGCGTGGGATCGCGGATTGCGCTTGCCGGCTGACTTCTCTGGAAGCAACTCCCTCCACGCAGGATTGCGCTTGCCACGTTGACTTCTTTGGAAGCAATCGGTCCTCTATTTTTTTTTCTCTCTCTATCCTCTCTCTCTTCATGTTTTTCTTCTCCACCTTCTGACCCTATCACTATAAAGTTTGCCCCGATCCCGCGCCACTTCTCTCGTGCCTATTGCTATTTCGTTGTCAAAGTAGCTCCTCAAATCCGCCCTCACAGGATGGTCCACCTGTGACATAAGAAGAAGGGAAGAGAACAAGAAGAAGCAGAGGAAGGAGAAGAAGAAGAAGCAAGAAAAGAACAAGAACGAGCAGAGGAAGAAGAAGCTAACTTGTCACTCTCGTGGCAGTTAGTATTAATTTTGTTGTCAACATACTTCCTCTTCCAAATTTTCCCTTACAAGAAGAGAGTTCAACTGTGACATAAGAAGCAGAAGCAGAAACAGAAGAAAAAGAAGCAAAGTTAGTTGTAGTAGTAGAAGAAGAAGAAGAAGAAGAAGAATCAACGTTAGTTCTTGACTTGGGTATATCAAGTTTTCCTCTCCAACGCCGTGTTCCCAACAACTTCTTTTCTCAACTTCGTTTTGCCACGATCGATCGATCGATCGATCTATCTCTCTCTTACCCATGGCTATGTTGATGGGGAAGGTATGTTTGTTGCTCTGTGTGTGTGTGTGCTTGTTTTGTTTTTTTTCTGTGGGTTGGCTTTCTAAGAGCCTCTCTCCTGGGAGGGAAGGAACGAACTTGCTTATATTGTGCTCTATGTATGTATGCATGTGTGTGCGTGTTTGGAGAAAGAAAGTCTGGAATTGTGAGGATCCAATTGTGGAACTTGGGAGGAGCAATTGATTGTTCTAATCGCGCTTTTCGCTTTCTGTGTGGATTTGTTTGCAGCCTTTTGGAATCGGAGAGTCGATATGGATGTCGGATCGCGGTTACAGAGAAGAGGAAGAAGTACCGCCGTATTCGTCGATGATTTCGTATCGGAACTATGATGATCCGGAACAGCTTGCCTTCACTCGCTACCCGGATCTGCTACCACCGACAACCTTCGGTCGTTTCCGGGAGCCGCCGTCGCCGCTTCTGCCTATGTTCTCCAATTATCCTCGAATGTTTCTAGAGCCGCCCCCTCTTCTACCTCGACATCATCATCATCTTGACGATGACCTTCCCAAAGTCAACCGATTTCCTGAATTCGTCGAACAACCACCCCGATCTCGCCGTAGTATCAGTCAGCCGCCGCAGAAAGTCCATCCGGTAAGTTTCCTTCTTTTCTTTCTTGTGAGCTGATCTTTTTTTCTTTGAGTCCGTGAAGATCTAAACCCAGTAATTCACAGAGCAGAATTTGTGCAATCAGATCAAAGCTCGAAGAGCAAAGTCTGCTTGCACTTTCCTTATCCTTCAAGGGTTAGAGCTCGCGCAGTCTTCCCTTCATTGTCCATGGCCTAGGGTTACAGAGCTCCCGCGGCCTTCCTTCATTGTCCATGGCCAGGATTATAGAGCTGCTTGCGGTGCCTTCATTCATTGTCCATAGCTTTTTGTTGTTCACTGGGGTAAATTCCTTGAAGAGAAAGTGTTGATTCTAAGCTACTTTTATGTGTGGGGATGGATGGTCGTGCAGGAGATTGAGCTGAGGGTTCCTATGAGTTCCAGCAGCAGTGAAGAAAAAATCCGCAACGAGCTGATGAAAGCAGAAGGTAAGAAAAAAAAACAATTTCTCCTCCTGCCTCTTGTGTGCATGCATGTGACAAAGAAGAAACTGTGTGTGTAAGTTTTGTTGTTGCACATGCACCCTCTTTGCTTGCCATGTTTTGTAAGATAATCACTGCCAGAAGAGCTAGCTGCTTTCCTCTTTTGAAGAGGCTTCTCTCTTTCTTCACAGGAAGGAATTGTCAGAAGAGCTTATTCCCTTTTTGTTTCACAGGAGTTGTTGTCAGAAGTCTAGCTTCCTTCTTCAATGGAGGAGTGGAAGGGACATGGTAGTTCTTAGTGTCAGGGAAGAGTTGGGAAGTTCTAAGTGAGACACTTGAGGACAGGGACTAATATTGTGTTCTTTTGGGATTTGTTTGAATGTGCTGCTGCAGGGGTGACACATGTAGTGTGTGACAGACAGAGTCAGAAGGTGATTGTCACTGGCAAAGTGGATCCTGAAGCTCTGCTGAAGAGAGCAAAGAAGGTACAGAAGAAAGCTGAATTCTACTCCCCAAAAATATACAGCCAGAATTTCATCGACTTCATTCAATCGAAAACTGCGCCCCCGCCCCAGGAACCTGAGGCAGAAATCTTTTCGTCCTTCCAACGACATCAATCGTCTCCAAGAATGAAAATAGATACTCATGATCCATACTATGATACACTAGAGAGGTCAGCATCATTTAGCAGCAGGGACAGCAGTGGTTATGATGCTGCTTCCCATTACAATGCTGGTGAACAAGCAGGTTCTTCTTCATCATCATTGTATGGGCAGCAGCAGCTTCCACCTTTCTACTTTGGTAGAAATACATATGATCATAACATTGATGATGAGAGGGAGAGAGAAGCATCATCATACAGCCGGTACATGCCCATTGCATATCATGAAATGGATTCACATCTCCATGACTCATTTCCAAGCAGACCATCATCTTACAGGCCTCATCATCGTGAGGAGTTTTATGAGGGAAGAGGAGACTACCATAGTCCAGCATATGAATTAAATCAGGGCACATCATACCGGCGGTATGACCCATCATCATATGATGAAATATCATACTACGATGATTCTCATCATTACCAAGACAGTGAGAGATCATCAGTGTATGCAAAGAACTATAGCTCGGGATCTGATTGGGAATCAAGAAACTACTACCCTCACCATAATGCTTATAGCTCCAGCCGACCTGCTGTCATAGGTGACTCTGGCATCACTAACCCCAACTACATGCAGCATGTCATAACAGATTACTGACTGTGATATGCACCCAACAAGGCTGTTGTTCTAGCGGAGGCAGCTGTTCTGAAAAGGGTTGGAGGAAGTGATGTTTTAAGTGGAACGGGGATCTCACATCTGCGATCTACTTTTTTTGCTTTTATAGTTTCTAACAACCGGTAGATAGTCCTTCCACCCAACACAAATTGTTGGAGGTCCAGGAGGATGATAGGATGTGCAGGATTGCACTCATCACTGCCTGAGAGAGAGAGAGAGAGAGAGTAGATGCCCACCCTTAACACAGTGGTGAATCCAAATCCTTTCAAGTGTTATGGTTTCAGTAAAAGCTTGAATCTGCAAGGCAGCAATGCCTTAGGGTACGACACTGGAACTGTGGGTGCACTGCAAGTGGTGGTAAACTGCAGCCCTCACTATGCCACCGGCGATACAGTGGCAAGTTGAGCCTATGGTAGCCAAGGGGGTTATATGCATGATGACATGCTACGGCCTCCTTGCTTGCATTCATTGGGAAGCATACTGTGACACATACAAAACCTGTAGGCCGAACTAGAGCAGAGTTCCAGCAGGTTTTTGGAGGCCAGATCTGGATTATACCATGTTAACCTGTTACACAGAAAAGTTAGTCCTCCTTCCCCCATATAGTTAGTAGTCCTGGGGAAGGTAGGTGGGTAGGTAGGTAGGTAGGTGTGCACTAGCTGTTGCTGGCTAAACCTGCGAAATTGGATCAAGAGGTCAAAACCCATGAGCTCCAGATTCAACAGCAGACTCAATTGTTGGTTGGGACTTACAAGTTGGGCAATTGACTCAGATTCTGTAAACCAACCCTTGTGCCCACCACCGGCTGGGCCAAATTTTGAAGTAAAGCAAAACCCATTAGCTGTAGCACAATACATATGGTGGTTTAATGGAATCCATTTTGTGACCTATTTAGAGGAAGCTTAAAATCTTTGATTAGCTCGGCTCAGCTCAAAAGAGAGCTAGTTGTTCAATCAATAAATATGATTATGGTTTGCAGAATTGATTACCTCTTCTTCATCAATGTTGTTGAAGTGAAATGTGGAACATGAAAAGAGTAAGGATAAAAACTATGATGAGAGTGTGTGTATATATATATATATGTGATATGCATATATTTGAGAGTATTTTCACTGCAAGTTAACACATGTTATGAAATTTGTAGCCTGAGCTTCAGCTCTTCTGCCAGGAGGCACTACAAGGAACCAACCACCACATGTCTAAACTCAAAACATTGTACGTTGTGTAAGAAGACTTAAAGTAGAAAATCTTCCAAATAATTTATGAGACTGAACAAAACCCAATTGCAAATGCTATCATTGTGTCTGATTTTTTTTTTTGCATTGAAAAAAGAAAGTGATGTTTAAAGGTTAGACTACAACTAGAGCGTTTGAGACCACAAGAGCAGAATGCAAACTGCAACTCAAGAAAGAATAAACACAAGCACCGAGGAGAAAATCAGGAGTTACAGTAGATAAAAGTTAGTAGGAATTGTGTTCTATGATGTATACTTGTATTTCACACACTTTGTACAGTCTTAAAATGGCAGATTCAGTCCTTCACACGGGGGCTTTGCCCATTGGAAAGCAAAGGGTTGTTACAACTATGCCTTAAGGGTGGGAGGTATCTTTCGCCTATAAGTAGGCATAATTTCCCTCCCATCTTAAGCCTGAGATCTCTCTTCTTTGGTAGAAGGCATAATCATGGATATAAGAGGTCCCTCCACATACAAATAGGAAATTTCTCTGAGTTCTTTACATGTAGGGTATCGCCGGAGGGGTGGGGTGTTACCTGACTTGAAGCACCCTGACTGAAATTCTTTGTTTTCATTTCTTTTCAAGTAATACCCAGTGGGTATCAGCAGGGTATCATGGGGAAACATGATAGGGCATTCAAAAACAAAACGCCCACAGGTGTTTTGCTTTTTTGAACCACCCCGCCTTCTCTAGAGGAGAATTGCACTAAATAAGATGCCTTGCAAATACCCTACGAAATTTCAGCTGGTACTTTAGGTGTAGAAGACAGTGTAAATTTGCAGTATGGTGCCATAAGAGTGTGTTGCTTGAGTTGCTATGTAGTAAAAGGACTGAGCAAGCAGGAATGGTGTTGCTTTTGTTGACAAGAGTAGGTTGCTGGTCTGCTACAGCATGTAAGTCAAGTTAAGGGTGGCAAATAATGTACATAGTTGAGGTTGGTTCTCTTGTTTTGGAAACTGGAACAGATGGGTGAGGGTAGGGTATTTGTATACCCTTGAACCCTTGCCCAGTGATTCTCAGAAATCAAGGAACTGGTTCTGACCCTCCACTGGTGGTTCTCAAAAATCATAGAACTAGCTTTGAGACTTAACTAGGGCTCTAAAAAATCCAAACAACCAGGTCAAAGAACCCACCCTAAACCGCTGGTTCATGGCTGGTTCTTTTCATGAGAACTGCCAGTTCTTTGATTCTGCAAATATTCAAAGGACTGGAAGGGAGGATATTAACAAAATCTGAGAACCACACAACACTGGTCTAGAGAATGAATGAATAAGTCTTGAATAAGCTTGAGTGGGCCACAGGATTACTAGTCAATCACTAAGGGAACTGAAATCGAAAAATTGATGTAGGGACACAACCTTAAGGTGTTGATAGAAAAGAATCCAAAACTGATGACACCAACTGCCTTGAATCAAGAGCAAATGTCTGCAGTCCACAGCTGGTACAGAAAAGCTTATTAGTGGGGACAAAGAAGGAACACAGCAATGGGGAACATTGTTAAGAAATGTGAAAAGCTGTTGCTGAAGCTATGGACATGACACGAAAGAACGAAAATTCATTCTGCAGCATGCCCTACTGTACAGCAAACGATTGTCCATCAGCAGTAACACCTCAATCATCTGAAACTTGGTTGTTGCAAAACAGAGCTTCACTTTTAATAGTATTGAGATACTTGCAAAACGGAGTTTCAATTCTAGAAGCATAGAGAATTGTGCAAAATGCAGCCTCAATTCTATAAGCGCACAGATTCTTCAGGTGATTATGTTTACTTCTTTTACACATGTAGAATCATGGTTTCAGAGCATGCAAGTAGATCATATATATAATCTTCACCAGTGTATATTCACCAGTTCATAACAGGTCAAATTCAGCTTGCTTGAACAAAATTCAATTGAATTTTAAAATACAAAAAAGTACACGAAAGGGATGAAATCCTGAGTACCTTCATTGGAGAGGATAAAAGGGGGTCATCCCAAGGAGGGAAGAACTCCAAGAAATCTCCGAGAAGACTCCAACAAAAGACCAGTGGCATTCTGAGTGAGGATATTCTGGAGGCTTCTGAGTTTCCAATTTTGGACAAGTGTTGGGTAGTTGGTACGAAGGATAATCATACTAACTTTCAGGGGTTGGGTATCAAAATTTCCCCACTTACAATACCCACACTGGTTGGCCCAGGCGTAAGGGTCTGAGGCATTGGATATCAGATTAGCAATCTAGAGTAGGTGGGGAAGGGAATGGCTGGATTGGAAGACTGAGCAGGGGGCTCCAACAGTCAGTGGAGGCTTTTTCTGTAGTCTGAAAACAATTTCTTAGTAAAGAAACAATACATACAGAGAAAAGTCATGACATACCCAAAGGCAGCAAACCTGAGAGAAAAAAATTACATATAGAAAAGAAAGAAGTCATAAATGTGAAATTATTGGCACTATAGCAGAAAAAGGTGCCACAAATGGTTTTTTATTTATCAAACAGGACGCCTACTTTTGTAAGCCCATGGAACATGCTTTGGTACTTTATTGGAAAAACAAAAAAGGGATCCACTAGTATTCAAACAGGCCTTGCTGGGACATTTAGCACACCTGAATGCAATTTCAGAATGTTCAATGCAAGGAATTAGTTTTCCTTTTTGGGCTTCGATTTGGAGGGGGCCCGTGGTGGCTTGACTAATGACCCAAATAGGATGATTGCCACAGGGACCACTGTCCCCAGGTAATATACACTGCTGTATGCATCCTGTGTGTCTCGACGACTCAAAAGCTGCCACATCCCAAAATCAAACACCCACACATCTCATTCACTACTTCCTTCAGCAGTGAGGAATATGACATTATATTGTGTTATGAGAGTTTAGGGTCTGCCTTAACAGCACTGGAATTATATTCTGAAGAATGAAATGGATTGAAAGTACATATATGTTGCATTCACTTTGAATCAATGGCACCAATGAAAACAGGCACAAAAATCACTGGCAGGAATATGTGGAATGATCTATAGACAGAGAGTGCCCAATCAGAAAGCAAAAATGAGAGCACTCTTGGTACAACTTGTTAATACAGAATAAAGATTCTCAAATGTTGAGATCAGACCATAGAATGACACCAGATTAGGTGTGGTACTAGACCAAAAAAGAGATAACACAATCAAATTCAAATAAACTTGAACTACCAAAGATGAGGAGACATACCAGAAACCCAATGCAAGCATAATTGTTGACTAAAGCAGTGAAAAGGCCATTGATCAAATGACCCAACCTCCTGGCCCATACAAAACTAGGTGGAATTGCTGATTGCCACCTGTAAAGTACTGCAACCAGCTCCAACCACACATTCTCAGGATGAAACATCATCAGGCTGGCAGACTAGCAAGCCTAGATCAGTGACCTAGATTGGCTAAAATAATATGACATGTACAAAGCACGTCCAGTGGTTGCTACTATTATAAGATACACTAAAGACCTAAAGCTCTCAAAGGGTTCAACTCCAGTTGGTCCTTTGTTAGATGTCAGTGAATTGACTGATGAAGCCCATTTGAACTTTTCTGGTACCAATAGAATCATTTATCAGCCATGGAACACAGAAATGGTCAAATTGATTTTGAGACACAGTACAAACAAGACAAAAGTTTTTTACAGCCTTCAGACTTGATAAACCAAACAAGCTGGAGAAGATAATAATCTCTTCCATTGGAAAAATAGAGATGTGAAAACGGTACCTCGTGAACCAGCAATCATAAGGGCGCTATGAATAAAGTACAGAAAATAGCCAAAATACAAGCCCTGTTCCCACATGAACTGAACAAGTCAGTATTCTTTCCTTCCAATTTTCCTCAACCACTATCAAAGCATCACCTCCCTACAAATCAGTGGGACAATTTGCACAAACATATTCTCTCTGTATCTGTCATGTCATTCCCTTGCAAATAGCACTAATGTACAGTACTGGAAGGAAGATGAAAAGGGTTCATGATCCAGAGTTCATGGGATAGACTACACACATGCCAGACTGCACTTGCCACTTGAGTTGAGAGAAGCTGTGCAAACCCCGCCTTGCCTCCTTTAGGTACCAACCTCTCATAAACATCTGTGTTGGTTATCAAGAATGATGACCAAAATCCATAACACAGACAAAGAAGTCTTTCTGCTAACCACTCAAAGAGCAGTCATTCATAAGTTCTACAATGCAGTATTAAAAACATTTGCTGTGTGGTATTGTGATTTCACACCACCTCCCAGCAGAAACTGGGAATCAACAATATAACAAAAAAAACCTGGCAGCACAGAGACACAAAGCATAGAAGAAGGATACAATGGCGAAGCCAAGTACTGACGGAGATGTTCCAGTACATGGGGAGCTCTACCCCACTCTTGGCGAGTTCCACTTTCACAATGTCAACATTCTTGGCTCTGGTCCAATCAGGTGTAGGCTCTGAGGATGATGCTGTTGTACACCACCCACTGAACCCAAGCCCGGAGATGATCATGGCCACTTGTGAAATAGACCAGATAAAGTAGTATTTCCACCTGGCAGTGAAACCGCTTATGTACATGAACCCCAAACGGTCCACCAGTCCCCATTTTTGATACTCTGGTGATGAAAATTTTGATAATGGAACCCGAGGCAGAAGATAAAGGTAAATAGTCATGCATATGAGGGCCTGTATCATGGCAAGACCTGCTGCCTTGTATGGCAATGGAGGTGGTTGGTCTGCTCTTGGGTCCCATAACTGCACCCACCAAAACCTTTGAAGATTTCAATATTGGTTCCTGGAAAGAAATGAAGAGAAACTTCGCAGTCATGCTTTTAAGGTAACCATTTGTGTCAGTTCTATCCCAACTAAAACCGACATGAAAAGAATGAGTGCAGTCATAACCTTTGCAAGTATCAGTCACAAAGTATTAGACCATCACTTTCATCATGAGTAACAGTGACTAGCTGTCATAAGCTCCCAATGGTGGGGTAGATAGTATATGATAATCTGTCAAAAATTTCAGGCAAACAGCCATTCAAAAATCTGACCTCTGGTTGCGTAACATGATTCCTTTACACTAGAAATCATGTTCACTTCTAGTGAAAGAATGAGTAATGACTGGAGGTTTTTAGGGTGCAGTGCAAGAATCCTGTGAGTTTGAGCCACCTGACTCTGAGGGCCTAGATCTTCCCTACATTGCAAGCCCTGAATGAACAAACCCACTCTGCTTTGGAACCAAACAGCACATTTGCAGGTGCGATGCCAACTTCTGTGAACTCACAAAGCAATCTAGATTCACTTGCAGGGCTTGTCAGAAGCATTTCTACCACAACACTAAGATTGGAGAATTTAATTTGCTGCTAATCCATATCAAATCCTACAGAGGAATTTTCAGTGCTCCCTAGTGCATGGAAATCTCTGATAGGTTCCAGAATCTCACATCTTGAGTAAACAGGCCAACTTCCAACAAAATTGTCTGCAAGATTGGGAGAACTTGGGTACCTCAAGAAGTTTTTAGGTGTCCAGAAACAGTATGGAAATTGAAAAAGGGCATTCTACTAGCCAAGACTAGATGCTCTGTCCTTGTTATTTGAAAGCAGGGAGAACATGAAAGGAATATTGGAGAGAGTGTAAAGGAGTGTTAAATTACCCCCTTATTTTCAGCCCAGTCAATGTAATCTTTGATCTCATATACTGGGCCTGCCAAGTGTGTCCCACAATTGAGACAGTAACCCAAGAAGGTAATGGGTGATGGAAGGTCCCTGATCTGGTTCTTCTTCTGAGAATCTCTCAAGTCATCTTGCTTCTCTGGCCTCCCATCCTGGTAACAAACAGCTGCTGAAATCACCTTCAGAGTCAACACCATCAATGCACCTGCCAATAGCAACCCTTAGGCTCAACATATCAACCAACATATCAACCCTAGACCCCTGCTGCTGCTGCCTCCCATGCCCTATGACAGGCTAATAATGTGCACATGTGGGCATTACAATCGGTAATTCTTGATGTGGCAACTTCTGAAAATTATGCTGAACTTCCTTACAGTGACTAGGAATAAATTACATCTTGCAACAAAGTGTCTGACTGACATGGCCTTTCAGTCACCTCAACCCACAGCATTTTTGTTCTCTTTTGCCAAAGGTATGGGAGCAATTACCAGTTGAATCAATGCCGCCATTTTTCCATGCATCTCCACTCATCATCAACATATGGCTACAACAACAACACAATCCAACTCAGTATTTCAGAGATGATGGTTTCCTTCATTCACAGCTCTTAGGGTTGGCCAGCTTTTGCTTGACTTCCAATACAGTGAGGTGCCTCAATTGAGGAACATGCTCAATTCAATGTGTTTAGGTGAAGCATACATCATGCATGGGTTTCACTAGAAGAGTGTCTCTTGATGCCTTTCATAATTTCAAACCTAATTCCGTGCCAGGATGCAAGCCTTCTGCTTACAACAAAATTGTGCAAAACAACAAAGGATTCTGCTTTGTTTGCAAATTTTGATGGAGAAATTTTCCAGTAGATAATTCGTGCAAGGAAAAACTAGGCAATCAATAACAGCAAGCAGCTCTGACCATGCAATGAGGAAGGCAAAGGCGATGAAGAAGGTGATGACTCCACAACGCCTCCGGTACACTAGCATACTGCCATAACTGACCAGGATCGGGAAGAAGAATAAAAAATTAGCTGCTGCCCCGAAGGCGTAATAAGAAAGCAACGCGCCTGTCCCCGCTGCATACAAATTCCGCAACGCCCCTGCCGGTGTGAACCTTGCCAACCAGCTGCATGGAATTGACGCCAAAAAACACAACAAAAACCTCACCACTGGCACTGAAACTCCCAGAACACCCGCTACATCTTCCAATCCGGCCATTCCCTTTTCAATCCCCTCGTTCTCTCCCTTTCTACCACACCAGCTCGTTCCGCAATCCTTCCACTCCTCTCTTCTTCTTCTTCTTCTTCCGCTCGAGTCCTCTGCTCTCCTCTCCTGTGTGTGTCTCTATCCCCTTCACCCGAGCATTAGGGTTTATCAAAGCGGCCCGACCGAGCCCGTCTCCCTACGGATGGATGAACAGAAGGTAGATTCATCAGCACGTTACCATGAAAGCTTGCGCCGGAAGCAACTTCATAAATACTAAATTCATCGTTCAATTAGCTAGGGTATCATCCACCAGGCATCGATATCTCCGACTGGGCAGGGGGAAGCCAGGAAAAAAAAAACCAACCGGCTAGGGAAGCGATGGCGAGGGAAGCCAAGGGAGAGAACAAGAGCAAGGGAGCGGCGCGCGACGAGGACGCGAGATTCAGAAGAAGAAAGCATACACACAGTTGAGCTTCATCTTTGGCAACTATGGAGCCAACTCTTCAGTAGTCTTGGGGATGTTGTTGCTGGGAATTGGAGACGCAATAGTAATATGAAGTCGACATGAATGCTATTCCTGTTCCTGCTGCTGCCAACATCATGACACAGTCGTCTTCCTGCTTGTTGCTTCCAGAAAGTGTGCAAGTAAGTAGCCCTTGTGACCCAATGTTTCTTGGGCTGCTGCTGCTTGCATGGCAGGCCATATCCAAATACAGTAGTGCTCAGATTTCTGCAGTGATTCGGGCTACCACACCCTAAACCCTAATGAGGGGGCTAAGATGTCCATTTTCAACTGGAAATCACTGACATACTGACAGGAGGCTGGAACGTGGTTTTTCTGTTCACATCAGTATGTTTCTGTCTTGCTTTTTCTGATAGGTATCATATCGATGGAAATAGTTTCTGCCTCTCTCGTACATACCATGAGAGGGTTTAGTGTTTCGGTATCATTGTGCATGTTCAAGATTTAAGGCCAGGAGCCACTGCGTTTTGGGTCCAGTTAGTGGGTCGGATGCAAAAATCTTCAGGACCCTCATCAGTCCCAGTGGTCCCTCCAAGTCAAGACTTGTGGGGTATTCTTTTGCACCTATTCTTCTGCAGTGGAGAAAGCTGAATTGTGGAGGATGGGGAAATCAAAGAGGAGCTGCAGGGTTTCCTGATGCAAGCAGAGGCTGTTGTTGACAAATCCCTGCCCCAGAATTGGTTTCTGCTTTCTTTCCATCTGGTAATGGCACCAAAGCGCTGTTTTATGTTGATGGCTTTTGCAGCAGTCCAACCCAAGGCAGAAGAATATTATGGCAATTTGAGAATTGACATCTGGGAATGCATGGGACACAATGCAATGATGTGGCTTGACTGCGCAGAAGGTGGCACTGGATTTTCCCTTCTGGGCCTAAGAAAAAACAAAAGAGAAGTTCATTCTTTCAAAACTCTCAATAGCTTCAAAGTTGTGGAAGCTTCAGACTTAAATCTCTTGGTTACACTTTTTAAAAACAGTAGCAAGAAGCTGTTATCTCAGTTTGTCAAAATCCCAACACCTTTCTTTCTTGCCTGCATTTGTAGCCTCCCTTGCAAACTGTAGTTTTCGATGTTAATTTGACAGAATAAAACTTATGATGTGGGCAAAATAAGGAAGGTTGGTTGGCTATGCACTGTCAAGTCTGTGGGTTGGATGTTTATTGGCTCTGTAGGTAAAGACATAAGATTTGGCATAAGATATCAGCTTGAATTGAAAACCAATTTTAGGTCGACAGTTGAAGACCTGATTATGTTCTCTAGACTGTTTTCTGAAGCTGGTCCGAAATGACCAGTGTTGGTATGGTATCAACTTTTGAACATACTATGTTGGTCTGGTATCAACTTTTGAACGTACCAGCTTGGTCCTTGTATTTGGTACATTTCAACAATTTCAGACCAGCTTGGTCTTGGTATCGGGTCCTTTTTAAAACTTTCATACCAGCTTGGTCATGGTATTGGTGGGAATATGGACAAGGCTGGTCTCAGCCTGGTCCTGGTATTGGGTCCTTTTTAGAACTTTCATACCAGCTCGGTCCTGGTATTGGCATGGATACAGACAAGGCTTGTATCACCTGGTCCTGGTGTTGGGTCCTTTCCAAAACTTCCATACCAACTTGGTCCTGGTGTTGGGTCCTTTCTAAAAACTTTCATACCAACTTGGTCCTGGTGTTGGGTCCTTTCTAAAACTTTCATACCAACTTGGTCCTGGTGTTGGGTCCTTTCTAAAACTTTCATACCAACTTGGTCCTGATGTTGGGTCCTTTCTAAAACTTTCATACCAACTTGGTCCTGGTATTTTCTTGAACATGTACAACACTGGAATTACCTCAAGTCTTTCCTTACCAGGGTGGAACTGGGACAAGGTTGGTATTGCATTAAGTCATGCCAGCTTGGTAGTGTCCTTCAATAACTAGCCCAGACTAAATAACATGTGCAGGCCTATATACCAGACTGACATTGGATGTAACACTGGCTTCGATATTTGTGGAGTGATTTGCAAACTAACCACAAGACAAAAATGAAACTAACGATTAAGATAGTTCTTCAAAAGATGGTACCACACAGCCAAGTCGACTTTTTGTTGTCCTAGTGCCACAATTCACGTTCTCAGAATTTAAGAGCCTCCTTTATATTTGAGAACTTTTTTGTTGACACTTTGAAGAAGTAATAGCAAAAGATGTCCAACAAATAAGCATCACAAAAGAAAACTGTTACCATTGCTTGTTCACAACAAGAAACACGCATTTGCGGCATAATCCTTCGAATGTCTCATGCTCAAAGAGCACCACCAAGACCCATAACTACTACAAGTATTTCCAGAGTAAATAAACTAGAAGGAAAACTTATTTTCACAGCAAGGATTTGGTTTGATCATTATGAGCTCCACCTTCCAAATCCTTGCAATTGACAATGAAGTAAAAATTCATTGGGAATTAGAATGGACACACACTTAGTAGAATTATGCTCCAATGCATCTACTCCATCCCATTTTTTACTTCCAAATGGGGCTTATGTGAAAAGCCTCCATGTCAATTTATATTCCATACTTCAGCATAGAAAGCTCCAACGCTCTTGTGTGAATCAAATTGGAATAATACTCGAAAAGAATGTGAAGACACATATAAAGACACATATAATACTCCATTCACACAAATACTTTGCAACTGCCTATGTGATAAAACATAGTTTCCCAATGTTTAAAAGTTTAGAGAACAAAGAAGATTGTTCCTTTTAAATTGCCCCCCTTTTTTCCTTTTGCTTTACATTAGAAATGATCTAATGATTGACTGATTGTGTAGATAGTACTCTATGCTTCATTGTGAAGTTTCAAAAATATATATTATTGTGGCAAGGCAACTCTCTTGGATTTTGCCCATTATTGCTTTGTTGGACTTGCACTCTTTTAGTGTGTGAGTTTTAATAAGTTTCAAAGATTACATTCCTAGAATGACCAATTATCTAGAACCTTGTCCTCATATGCACAATTCATTTATTCCTATAACTTGTTTAATTCTTTGACCATTTTTATGTTAATTATGTGTTTAAATGTCTTACTTATTGTAAGTAAACTAAGGTAAATTATTGTGAAACCAATTTCAATCTAAACATAGTTTTAAACATTTAATGTATGAGATATAATCTTAAGATTTATGGTTTCAAATCATTTTTGGTGATATGAGATTCCAAAACACATTAAAAAAAATTTGCTTTACAATTTTTGTGTGTTATGCCAATTTTTTTTGCACATGAATTTTATGTTATTTACATGTTTATATCCTAATTACTATAAGAAAACTAGAGTAAGTTATTACAGAATTGATTTTAGTGTGAACATAGTTTTAAATATTTAATGCATGCTATAGAATCCAAAGATGTGTGAAATTTTAATTTGCAATTTTTTAATGTTATGTTAGATTTTTCATCTTGTCTTTTGGGCTTGGGTTCCTACATTGTTGCAAGTGAGTGAGTCGTGTTTTGAATTTGAAAATTATGCACATTTTAAAAGGTTGTTGTGTTATTAAGTTTATGTGTGTGAATAGTCATGGTTTAAGCACCAATGTGCTAGCACACAACAAATGTTTTTGTGTGTGACTTTGTGGTTATAATATTGAAAATCTATCAATAGGAGTTACATATGCATTGTATTTTGATCCTACTATTATTTTTGAATCTTCAATTTTCCATTAATTCATTTTTTAAATGGATCCTTGAAATGAAGGCATTCTTATAAAACTGATAAAAAAAGTAGCCACTTCAATAGATCACCTTCAATCTGAATATCAAGTTCAACAAATTTGGGCCAACCCCAAAATTTGAACACAAAGGTAATTTTTTAGGTCACAAAGGTTGTGTATGCAACCATGGTTGAAACTTTGAAAAAACAATGTTTACAAGCTTCATTGTCTTCAATTGCAAAATTAGAGTCAAGGTTTCCTAGTCAATAATTCATAATCAATGCATTAGGGATAATTTATCCCCAATATTGGTTGTAAGAAGATGTTAAACTTAACTTTGACAAGCACAAAAGTGAAGTCTTGAAGGATGCTTATGACAACATTAAAAATATCAATGGCACAATGGTTGTGCCACCTTTATTGATTGGTCATCACCTTGATTTGCACACTTCATTTAAAGCAATGCCAAATCTATTCTAAAACCTCTTTTGAATTTGAATCCTATAAACAAACTTTGGCAAAACTCTCAAAGTTGATAAAAGAAATGTGACATGACAATTTTGCATTTGTTTTCATGTTAAGGTCAAATCAAATGTGTCAACCTTTTGTTCAACGGAGACACACAACTAACTTTGATTACAATAAGAAATATTGACATGGTACTTTATTTATTTTTTCACTTGAATACCATACAAGGTAATCCATGAAAATTCCAAGGGGAAATAATAATAATAATAATAATAATTTATTATAGTTGCATATAAAAACTACACAATTGCATATAAGAAGCAAATTTATAATTCATTTTTTTATTAATGCATGTAAAAATAAAAATTTAAAAACCATTTATAAAAGTTTTTTTTTTTCCTTGTTTTCACATGTTTTTGTGCACTTGTTATGTAGGGTTTTTTATTTCCCCACCAAGTTTCTCATTTATTTGGTCACATGTAATGTAACTTATAGTCATATGTTAACAATTTATTTGGTTGTTTTTTCTTTTCTTTTACCTCTTTTCACTTTTTCTTTTTTTGCAATTGCATGTATGTGAGTTATTTTCTTTTCTTTTTTGGGTGTTGGTTTCTCACTCTTTTTTAATTGCATGTAATGTAGGTTATAGTTGCATGTTTTTAAAAAAAATTGGATTCCTTATTTTTCCATTTTCAGTTTTTTCAATTGCATGTATGTGGGTTATAGTTATTTTTTTAACATGCAACTATAACTTGCATTTTCAAAAAACCTTTGAAAGGTGTCACATAGTTAACAAATTTTAATTAAGAAAATGGATAAATTCAAACAAGGGCCACATGCAAGCCATGTTTTCCAAGTCCACCTCTAATTAGAAGTGGTTCAAAAATGTGACATGGAATTAACCACCACTTAAAGAATGTTGTTTAAAGATAACAAAATAAGAACCTTACATTCGTTTTGCACAACATAACATTCACCTTTGCCCATGTTTAGTTATCAATGTTTATAACTTCATTACAAGAAATTTATAAAAACTTAGCTTGTGCATAGCTTGTTGAATGATGTTCAACACCACATTGTGCATGTGTTTAGTCATGGTCCACCTAGAATTGCCACTCCAATGCTTGTGTGGATAATTCTTCATTTACAATTGCTTGAACAAAGATTTCATGCCTTTGTAATCATAGGACACCTTCACTTACAAGGTGTAAAATGCAAGAGCTTGCATTTGTTGTCAATCACTTCTAAGCAATATTCATTTGAGTTAAAATACAATCATAGGCCAAGCTAACCTTTGTAAACTACCAATTTCCAATGGCCACACCATGAATGGCAACCTTTTCCTTTCACTTGTATGTTTGGACATAGGGTCCATCTTTGGGATCACAAGCTTTTCCCTGTGTTCAATTCGTGTGCACATTTTGCATTTTAGTCCATAAATGAACACATTATCACCCACACCACTTTTACTCCAAGTGTACTTTGTAACCCAAATGTTTTAGAACTTGTCATGAACATCATATTTTGTTTGTTTTTTTTTTAACAACTACAAACAGTTTGATCATGATCTTTAGAAGATGAAAAAACACAAGTTAAAGGTGCGAATTTGTTAAAGTTGAGAATGTAAATGTTTTGTTTGCTAAGCCACGAATTCAACCTCAAAAGGTGAAAATTTCTCATTAAAAAACTAACTTTAATAAAATTTTGGTGGTGGTTTCAAAGGTGCCATGACTTTAAATGACAAATATACAAGCACAACAAATAGTCAAATTCTTATATGTGATGTTCATTGTGTAGTCAAACATATAAAAGGATGATTAAAGATTTATATTTAATTTTTTTGGTTGATACCAGCCAGATTTGGGTAAATTTTCATACGGATGTTGACCACTTTTTCTACATCCTCCAACAAATGATCGCCACTTTTTCTACATCTTCCAATTGACAATCACCATGTTAGCTACAAACAGAAATTCCTAAAATTAAAAACACTGTCATGAACCATGCATGATCCACTGATTTATTTTCTGTTTGTGGAAGGTCAAACTGTCATTTCAAAATGTCCTTGGGTTTGAGAGGAAGACATTTAAAGCGTGCAAATCTTGAGTAGTCAAGTCAGATCCACTCACTGTTTCCAACAGATCAGCTGATCTCTCTCTCTCTCTCTCTCTCTCTGGCTGGCTCCCCACAACCCCTGGCTCCCCCCGCTCTGAGTCCCTCACGGTTCACTACATCTCTCCCTCCAGCTACTTCCAAGCCTGAGAGAGTGAGAATGAGAAGCCACAATAGATAGCTAATTCACAGAAGAGACAAACCGAAAGGATGGTCTGTTAAACGTGATGGATCGTAGTACAATGGTGTTTTTAAAACTTACTTACCTAATGCCTGGATTAGTTGAGTAGAAATTTGTATAGTACTAGGTACTACTGTCTGTCTCTGGTGCAACGCAGTTGTCCAATAATTCGACATCTTAATTAATTTTCTTTCTCTGATTCCAGTTTACTATACATGAAATAATACTACTAGCCTACCCATGAACTACATTATTCTTTCATTTTTTTTTCCAGTGGAGTACTAAGGAATCTGGGAAAATCTAATGCAATTATGCCAGATGAAAGATGGGGGGAAGGGCGGGGGGGGGGGGGGGGTGGGGGGGTGGGCCTTTCCTCATCCGCCTTCTTTGATTTGGTAGATCCGGGGGGCCCTTTCAAGTA
>Ga0116227_10001119_pt1 | contig 58090 bp, 45 predicted proteins | sample S1TSphgellanicum_FD_89693 | JGI IMG/M metagenome (GOLD analysis project Ga0116227, IMG submission 89693) | Host-associated microbial communities from peat moss isolated from Minnesota, USA - S1T2_Fb - Sphagnum magellanicum MG | ecosystem: Host-associated > Plants > Peat moss > Unclassified...
GCTGATTCAACTATTAATAATCACTACTTGGAGGCTTATAAGCATTCCAATCATTAGTACTAAAGAAAATTACGGAACTAAGGCTTAACTAATTATTGAGCTATAATCCATGGCTCACACCTTGTTAAAACTTTTTCTCTAATAAAGTGATAATGCACGTCAATGTGCTTTGTCCTAGCATGATAAACTGGGTTGTTACCAAGTAGTATGCTACTAATGTTATCATAATAAATGATAATAGGAGCATCCACTAATTGTCCCAAATCTGAAAGTAGTTTTTGTAACCAAACTATTTCACATGGCGCAATTGCTAGCCTTTGTATTCTGGTTCCATGCTTGATAATGCAATTGTTGGTTATTTCTTATTGCTCCAACTAATAGCACCACTTCCAAAAGAAAACATGAAACCACTAGTTGATCTCTTATCTAAAACATTGCCAACGTAATTAGCATCTGTGTATCCATGTACTTGTAACTAATTTTTGGTTTCATAAGAAATTCCATAGTACAAAGTATGTTTATGTACCTTAATATGCACCTCATTGCATCCAAATGTGGCTTTCGTGGTGTTTACATGAAATTGACTCACCATTTTAACTGCAGAACTCAAATTTCACCTTGTGATGGTCATGTAAATCAAACTCCCACTACATGTCTATACATAGTGGTATCCTCTGCAAGGTCACCTTCATTTACATTTAACTTCACATTTTGTTCTTATGGAATTGAAATGAGTTTGCAACTCATCATCCCATATTCAGACAATTTGTTCAAGGCATATTGCCTTTGCAATAACCATATCCTTTTAAGGGACTAAATTACCTCAATGCCGAAAACGTAACGCAATTCTCCCAAATCTTTCATTTCAAACTTTTGCTTCAAAAACTTTTTCAAATCACAAATGTCGGCATCATTATTTCATGTGATAATTAGGTCATCAACATAGATGACTATGATTATAATCCCATGATTTATTTTCATCACATAGAGTGAAAAATCTAAATTGGATGTTTGAAATCCACTTGTGACAAGATACTAACCTATCTTGTTTGACCAAGTTCTAGGTGCTTACTTCAAGCCATACAAAGCTTTCTTCAACCTACAAATCAAATTAGGATGTGCTTGGTCCACATAACCTGGTAGTTATTCCATGTACACTTCTTTTTACAAGTTTCTATATAAAAAAACATTATTTACATCCAAACCACCATTTTGTTGTTGCCATAGCAATGATTACTCTTATAGTCATCATTTTTGTAACTTGACTATAGGTTTCTTCATATGCCATAAGTTTGGGCATAACCTTTGGCAACCAATCTTGCTTTATATTTGTTCATAGATCCATCTGCATTGTGCTTGATTTTGTACACCCATTTGCACCCAATTGCTTTCTTGTCCTTTGGTAAAGCTACCAACTCGCAAGTAACATTAACATCTAACGTTGCCATCTCCTCATTCATGACATTGTCCCATTTAGGGTTTCCAACCGCCTATTCAAAACAAATGGGTTCAACCTCCTATACAACTTTCATCATGTATGCGTAATGATGAACTATACAACCATCATATGAATATTTGTACAGGGTATTTTACTTGTGTGGATCTTTGTACTTTTTTGTTGCTGTAAGGTGTTTTCAAAGCTTTCTTAGCCATTTGAGCTTTGGGAGTAGTAATTAAAAGGACTTTTGACTCTTTATCTACACTCTTTTCTGAATCATTTGACTCACCATCTACATGAGAATTTCTAGATGATGTTCAAAAACTAGCATGTACAATGTTTGAAATCTTAATCTTTTTTTCCATGGAATGCTACTAGACCCTTTAATTGAAAACTCTTATGGTCCACTAATTAATTGTGATTCTTGCTCCACATTTGATGAAACATCATCATTTCTAGCCTCTCCATCTTCTGCTATCTTCAATGGTGAGTACCAATTAGCCATCTCATCACACACAACATCTTTATTCACTTGTAACTTTCAAATGGAAAGGTTGAAGCATCTATATCCCTTTTGTTCTAAGGAATATCTAATGAAGATACATTTTTCAGCTTTTGGGTTTAGTTTTGATCTATTCTCATTAGGAACATGCATGTATGCAATGCAACCAAACACTTTAAAGTGTGACAGATTTGGTTTCTTGTCTATGAAATTTTCCTTGGGTGTCACGCCATGAATTGTCGTTATGGGTGTTCGATTCATGATATAAACTACAATTATTACAACTTTAGCCTAAAACTAATGTGGTAAATTCTTCTCGTTCAACATGGCATGTGCTATTTTTGCAATGTGCCTATTCTTTTTTTCAACAATTCCATTATGATGTGGGGAATAACTTGATGAATACTTCTTTTGAATTCCTTGTTCCTTTAGATATTCATTGAATTCATTTGAACAATACTCTCCCCTTCCATCAGACTTTAAACATTTAATGTTCACACCCTTCTCCTTCTCCACCATTGCTTTGAAATTCAAAAAATGTTGAAACATTACATCTTTGTGTTTTATGAAACACACCCGCACCTTCTTGTGTGGTCATCAATGAAACTCATGTAATACCTACATCCTCCAATGGATTCCATCTTTGTGGTCCACACATCTAAGTGGATCATTTCCAAAGTTTTGGAACTTACATGAGTTGTTTGAGTTAGGAATGGATGTTTAGCTTGTTTCCCCAATTGGTATGTTTCACAAACTTTTAACATCACCTTTTTTTTTTCCAAATTTGGGAAGACCTCCAACAAGATTTTGTTTCTCCATCAACTTAAGATGTTGGAAATTAATGTGGCCAACCCGCTTGTGCCAAATTCCAATGTCTCCAACTCCTTTTCCATGTGTGAATAACATGGAATTCACCTCAAGCATGTTCACATCCAAGGTGAACACCCGTCCATTCCTTTTCCCTTTTGCAATCAATTTGCCTTGGTTTTTCATGTCCTCCACAAAACATCCATTAGGGTTGAATGTCACTTGTAAACCTTATTCCACCATCTGGCCTACTGAGACTAAATTCTTATTATGGTTGGAACATAAAGTATATCTTTCAAATATTTTGTTTGCCCTTCTTGCATGGACAATGGCACCTTGTTAATTTGTGTGATGGGATGTGTAATGTCATCACCAATTTCCACAAACCCTAATGTTTTCAAATCCCTTATGTCTTTAAACCATTTTCCATGACTAGTCATGTGGTTTGAAGTTCCATAATTCACATACAAGACATTGTTATCTAAGACACCTCCTATCATTGAATTTGCCATGTGTTGCATCACAAATAGTAGTTCATCACCTTGATTGTTAGTTGATGCATAATTCCCTTGTTGTATAGCAAGGTGTTGTTTGCATTATTAGAGAAGACCTTAATCGATGATTTCTTCAAGGGAAAAATTGTCATTTTGAGCTTGTTGTCCATGAAGGTCGCCCTTAAAGCGATTGTTTGTATTTGCAACTATAAGTCTTTTAATAATTTATTGTCACACTTCAAGAAAAAGCCTTCAAGGATGACATCTCTACGGAGTATGGATTTTACCAAGCATCTAAACATGTAGTTCCTTTTGCAAGGTCATCAGGCTTGTGGATGAACTTATGACTTTTGATTTACGTTTACCTTTTTCCTTCACAAGAAGGAAAGTCAGTGCAAGTTGAGATTTTGGCATCAAGTTGTCTTCTAACATGGGTCCTTACATGTGATTGTCCATTTTTGAAAGAACCTAGGTTGTATAAGTTAGAACCAAATGCTAGTTGAATCATTTTCCAACCATCACATCATGGTGGAATGACGTGTCTTAGTATTTTTAGTGGTGGAATATTAACAAATCTATGCTTGGTAAGTTCTTGCGCATTCTAAATCTATATCAATGTTTCAAGGTTTGTTATCCATTTAAGAGTTTGAACTAGTATCGATGGAATGTGCAGGAAAAGAAAGTTTGGGTTCATAGGTTCGTTCCAATGGACTTGCTTGACAAGGTTGAAAAGATTACAATGACAAGTTTATTAGTTTTATATAATACAAATTTAGTGCTCCTTGCGATTTGTGCTCCAGCCCCACCTAGAAAACCTAAACAATAAGGGCTAGATGCAAAAAAAGAATTACAGGAACAATATACCTCTATTCTTACAAGAAGGGAAAAAAAAGGGAAAGAAAATTATTTGTGGGGTTGTCTTTAAGGAAGTCAACACGAAAAGTAGTAGCGGGTAATTTGTTGATCCCAAGGAGTTATCAATCTCATGCGACTAGAAAGAAGAGAATGGTAGACAAAAAGTAACGTTCTAATGATGTATTCACACGACCTAAATTTTGTTCTACAGAGTCATTGCAGATTCCCATTGCTGGGAGGGAGGATGACGTTGAGGATGTCGACAATGACAATATTAATGAGGAGATGAACAAACAACTTCCTCTCAAGGACTTGAACCTAACTAAGACTAGATTAAATTATGACTAATGTCTCTCCTCGTCAAGCACTGTATAATTATTTTAAATTACAAATACAACTTGATAGGATTCTTTTCTTAGTTTTACTTTAAAATGTAAATTTCATCCAATGGCCAAATAGATCTCTATCCTTTTTCCATGTGTTGGTCGTTAGATATTCTACGTTTTGTGGCCACCAAATATGTCAACATGGCGGCCATTAAATAGATCAATATGGTATTAATTGAAATTTTATATCTGGTGGCCATTAGTTATGGTGATTTGGTGGTCACTAGATACAGTGATTTAGTGGCCACTAGATTTGACCTATTGGTTGTTGCTTTATATTTTGATCAGGCAATCGCTAGATAGGTCTGTATTTGGTGGCCACATGATATTTCCATCTAGTGGCCACTAGATAGGTTCTTATTTGGTGGTTGTCAGATAGTCATGTGGTTGAAAGATTTGAAAAATACAATGGTGCATGATTCAAAAATTGAATCTTTTGTTGTAGCCACTGAAATTTATTTTTGAATTTTTTAATGTCCATTATTTGGCTTTTGATTCCCTCCTCTTCGTTTCTTTTCAAAGTCATTTTTACTTTTTGATTACTTTGTTGGGAATTTTTCTTGTTTGAATATATTTTCACCCTTTTAATTTTCAATTTATAGGTGAAGGTCCATTTGATGGAAGCTATATGTTCAATGATTTGGGTGAGTTACACATCTAAAGATTTAGATGATTGGAACAAGCTTGGGTCTTATTTTGGCCTTGGTGGAATTTGAAGGATGGCTGTTCAAATATTTGGATAATTAAACATGATTAAATTACATTGGAAACAACATGCGAAAAGGCAAGAGAAACAAAGGAGATTGATGTTGTTTGCTTTTGCCATGTCAAGGTTTTGTGTCCCCACTTCCATCTGCACTTGCATTCTCCCATCCTTGAAACCATCTATCTTGTTGCAACCACAATTACCCCTTGTGGGATTTGATGGGGCCAGAGATGATATACTTCTTAAAGTTCTCCATGAAGTTGTTAAGGAAGATAAAGGGAGAAAGCTTGATTTTGGAGGTTTCAAATCTCCTCTTCCCATAGATGCAAAGGACACAAAGGTGAGTCCTTTGCACGTGATTTTCAATTTGAAAGGGGTCCTTGTTGGGAAGGAATATTTCAAAATTAATCACCTTTTGCCTTCATCGTTTAACTTAGTTTAGGATCACACCTTATTAAACAAGAACATTGTTCCAAGGCCAACATTTTGATTCTAAGAAGTTTATCATCTTTAAGGGAATTCCTTTTGAGGTGTTTTAAGCCATTTATCGTCTACATATTGACGTTTGTTTTGCTTGCCAAGATGAATGCCTACTTGAGAAAAATAGTAGAAGAAACGAGTATTGATATCAACTTGCAAAGGATTATTGGTCAAAATCTATGCAAGATTAACAAACACTTTATGCAATTTCCCTTCAAAAGGGACTATAATTGCATTGATCATCCCATTCGTGATAAATCAATTTATCATAAAAACCTTTCCAATTTTTTCCCTATGTATCTTGATACTCACCTTGGAAACACATTATGGGAAGACAATATGCCTTACAAAACATTCCTGAATCCACCCATTAATGCCATATTTGTTGAAGCCTATAAGGACCTACCAAAAGAAGATAATTATCTCATCAAATTTTATTTTTTTGTATTTAAGGTTTTTTCATTATTTTGGGCTTAATGTTCCCAATTTTGTGGAGCTTTATCTTTTTGGCACCATGAAAAGTCTCAAGGAAGATAATGTGAGATTTCAGACATTGGTCAAAAGATGCACCATGGCTTGTCACACCACTTTTTGTATAAATTGTTCATCATCCATAGTAAGTAGTCCAAATTTTCTCTTTTACTCCTTCCTTCCAATTCTTTCTTTGATTTTCCAAACTCATTTATTTATGTGGTCCTTGATTTTTAAAACTTTGCCAACTGCTCGTTTCTATTTTTAGGTTATCAATGTGTTATTTCTTGAAGAGGCAAAAGATGTGGAGTCGCCAAAATTCATGCACCATCATTCCATTGAGATTCCATTGACTTCGGGTGGTGATTCCCTAGTGCCTTGTTCACCTGCATCAAAAATGAGTCCATTTCATGTGATTTTCAATCTGAATGGAATTTTGATCACCACAGACTTTGATAAGGGCGGGTATGGAAAAGCTACATCTCGCACCGCCATTCTTCGTCCTAGATTGAAGGAATTCCTAGAAATATGTCTTTCACAATTTGTCACCTATATTTGGTTTGCAACCTAATGTCACAATATTTATAATTATTTGGATCAAATTTGGTGCAAAACCAAAATATCTATACATGCTTCCAAAGTGTTTGATAAGGAGTTTTGCATGCAAAATTCACATTTCTTGCCAAATAAACTTGACAAGCCAATTTTCCATACACTAGAAGCAAAGTTCCATTTTCTAACCAATCAGTTTTTGATTACATGCTAGCCTCAACTTGCCCTTGATTGCATAATTATATTTATTTTAACAAATTCCACATGGCCCTCTTTGCACCCTAACTTAGTCAACTTTTTGACTAGGTTGGTAAGTGTACAACATTGACCATCACTGCCAATTGACCATTGATTTTTATTTGTTAATTAATAAATCTACAATCAAATTATAATGGAGAAATCCACTTTCAAAATTTGTTAGGCTCTATCATGTCAATTGTTTCATTGTTTTGATTAGCCTTTTAATGGATGGATGAATTTTTAAAAAATTGATGGATGAAATAATGTGTGTTTTCCATTATAATTCAACTTTGATTTGATTTTAGGTTCAACTTAATTGTGATTTTTTAACAACTCTATTGTGACTAGTTTCCAACTTTGGTAATTTTAGAACCTTTTAATCTTGAATTCAATAACTTTCATTACACTACACCTTGCCACTAAAAATCCTAAGTTTGTTGGAAAAAATAATTGTTTCATGGTGTTTAGATGTGATAAAACATCAGAAGTGGGAGAATACAAACATCTTCATCTAAAGTCATTAGGCATGGTATTATTGGAGTGGTTAAAAAGTGTGGAACATTAAGTTGACATGTTCTTGCTTATTAAAACAAATGTCTACGTCCTAGAATTTCTTCCTTGGGATTGTTTTTCAAGGTTAAGTTGCCCTGATTCATTGAATAATAGAAAGGAGTATTGCACCAACATTATTTGGAATGGTTAGTGCATTTGGCATTGCTCCTTGTGCATCCAACACATTTCCATATTCATTTGTGTTAATGTACTCCCCATAGGTGTCTAAAAACACACATTTGTTTTGTGGCTCCTTATATAATATAACCTCCTACCATGGGTTGGAAGAATCATCAAAATAGAAAACTTGTTGGACTTGTGATGGGAAGACAAATGGTTCATTACCACTCACAAACATATGTCGAAAGTTGGTCATTAAAAATCTGGCTCATCTCCTTTATAAGTTGGATTATCCCAGCTATAAAATTATGGTTAATAATTAATAAATATTAATTAATTAATATTTAAATATTAAAATAATTAACTATTCATGAATTAAATTATTTATTTAATATTAATGATTAATTGAAACTAATTTAGTATCTACAAATTAGATTAATAAATTAGAAATTTATTAATTTATAGTTAATATTAAGGAATTACCAACTAGTTAATAATTTGTTTTGTTAGATAGTTAGTTTTAAAACCTAATTGTTTTTTATTTAATTAGTTGATAACTGGAAAATTAACAAGTTTATTTTAAAAGTAAAAAATATATATTTAATTAAAAAAATAGAGAATTACATTATTTTATATATAATTCCAAATAATTAAATAGATTAAAAATTTACTGATGAATTTGATTTGTGAAATAATTAATTAATCAATTAAATATTAAATAATTATTTCTTGAAATACTAGGTACTTGCACACATGGCATGCACCAAAGGTTAGGCATGTGGTTTAACTAAATTTAGCCTATGTAGGTCCTTACTTAACCTTAACTGTACCTTAGGTGTCACATTAAACATTTAACTAACCTTAGATGGTTAGCCTTAGTTTATCCAAGCTTAGGCACCATGTATGCTAAATTAATTAATAGGAATTAACTACTAATTATTCACCTAAATTAGGTTCATATTATAATATTATAAATTATTAAATAATAAAAATCTAACTAGCCTAGTTTATAACTTATTACAGTCTAACATTTGAAAATAATAACATTATTATATGTATGTATTTGTCCCAATCTTTATGGTTAATGCAAATTTTAAATAGATAATATTATTAAATTTCTATTATTTTTATTAATTTCATTACAATAAATTAAATATTTTTATGAAGATTATTTTTTATTAGTTAATGTTATTTATAATAATTAATAGGTAGACAAAATTGATTAATTATTATAGGTAGTTGTTGTTTTAGTTTAATTAGTAGTTAGATATTAAATATGTACAACCACCCAACATTGAACACAAGCTTAAAGACCATTGCAAATTTTAATATTTTCTTCATTTTTTAACCAAATCAATAAAGATCTTTATGTTATTAGAAATGCAAATTGAAAGATTAAAATTTTTCTCTAAACACCAAAAGCAAAGGAAGAAGAGGACATTTGTGCTATTTTTTCTCTATTTTTTTTGAAGAAAAAACTTTAACCTTCTTTATTTTTAAACCCCATATTTTTTTTCATTTTTAGTTCATTTTAAATGATCTAAAACCTATATACAAAACCTTTCTATCCTCCAAATGCAACAAAACAGCAACAACAAAATTATTTCAGCATTCAAAATCGTGATATTTTGTTTCAAATGTTTTGAAAAAAAATTGTAGGTAAATTTATGGTGCATATAGTTGCACTTTAATTGATACCAAACATTTAATTAACCTCAAATGATTAACCTTAATTTTAAAAAGCTTAACACCATGTAATAAAAATTATAGTTGCAATTTAATTGATATTTTGTCTCAAATGTTTTGAAGAAAAAACTTAAAACCTTCTTTAGTTTCAAACCCTGTATCTTTTTTTTTATTTTATTTTTTTGAATGATTTAAAAACCTATGGGTGTATCAATTATATATTTACAAGATTTTTTTCAAATCCAAATGCAACAAAACAATGACAAAAAAACTTAATTTCAAAATCCAAAATTATAACTTAATTTCAACTATGGTAAATAAGCCTACCAGATACAATTAAGATTTCAAAGGAAGTTGACTTATTACACATTGTTCCTTTTTTTTTTTGTTAAAATAAATTTTGTACCCTTTCAATTAACACTTCCAATGCTATAAAAAAACACTCAATTTGGTCAACGAACAAGGAGGATATAAGTTGTTTTGTCCAAGGGGGTTCATGTTTGGTGATAAATTTGTTAAAATAGTTTTGAATTTTGAAATTAAATTTTTTTGTCATTGTTTAATTGCATTTGGATTTCAATTTTTTTTAAAAATTAGTTGGCACACCCATAGCTTTTTATATCATTCAAAACAAACTTAAAATGAAAAAGATATGGGGTTTCAAACTATAATGGTTTAAAGTTTGCAATCAAAACATTTCACACAAAATATCATAGTTTTGGATTTTGATTTTAAACTTTTTTCTCATTGTTTTGTTGCATTTAAATTTCAAAAAGGTATTGTAAATTGCTAATTGGTGCACCCATAGCTTTGTAAATCACTGAAAACAAACTCATAATGAAAAAGATATGGGGTTTCAAACTAAAGAAGTTTAAAGTTTTTTTTTGAAAACATTTGTAACAAAAATATCATAATTTTGGAATTTGAGATTAAACTATTTTCACATTGTTTTTTTGCATTTGAAGATTAAAAAGATATTGTAGATTGCTAGTTAATGCACCCATAGCTTTTTAAATCACTCAAAATGGACTTAAAATGAAAAAGATATGGGGTTTTAAACTAAAAAGATTTAAACCTTTTTTTCAATACATTTGAAACAAAATATCATAGTTTCAAATGTTGAAATTAAATTATTTTTTCATTATTTTTTTGCATTTGGAGTTCAAAGAAGTCTTGTAAACCATTAGTTGGCGCACCCATAACTTTTTAGATCATTCAAAACAAATTTAAAATGAAAAAAATATGGGATTTCAAACTAGAAAGGGTTTTTAATTTTTTCTTCAAAACATTTGAAACAATATCAATTAAAGTGCCACTATAATTTTTATCTCGTATTGTTTGTCATAACTTCCAAGTTTGTAAATTACATTATGAAGTTGGTGCACCAAATGTTTTTAAAAGGTGAAGTTGGCACCTAGGACAAATTAATAGGAAAGGTTTGACCTTAAAGGCCACGTGGTGAAAAAAAGGATTATCTAAACCCTACTTATGTACCTTAAGCCTAAATAACACTATGGTCTACTTATTTACCTATACCTACCTACCTATCTACCTAGGTTTAGGTTAGGGAGGTCTATATAAATATTTATCTTAGTAGGTAGATATCTATTTATTTATTTCTAGGTGGACCTACATACCTAGACTTAAGCCTACACATAATTTTAAGTAGCGACACATGTTAACAAACTATTGCTTAGATTTTTTGCCTAGACATAACTCTGAGTAAGGCCATGTGGCAACAAACTATTGGTTAGACTCTTTGATTGATTTAGTTGTAACATAATTGAAATTACAATTTGATGACCTAGTTAGAATGTAGTTGAAATTTCAACTCGTTCTTTGATGACGTCATGGTTTATTAGTGGATGAAGTTCATTCAATGGGAGGTTACACCAGATGACAATTTTTGAAGTTCAAAAATAGTTGGAAGTTCAACTTTGAGATCTGGATGAAGGTGGATGAGCTTAATCCATAAACAAAAAAATGTTACATCAATTAAAATGGTCTATAGATTTCAACTAAAATCTTGTCACCTCAATGTTGGTTGAAAAATTGACACATGTAAATAGGCTTTGACTATGTTGTGGGTTTGATTCAACATTGTCAACTATTTTGGTGGGCAGTTGAAAATGCCATTTTGAGTTGAAAAAACAATTTAGAATTGGAAATGACATTTTCAACTTCAAAATGTAGTTGAAATGTAATCAAAACTATAGTTGCAAACCTCAATTTTTTTTCTAGTAATAAGAACCTTGACATTATCTTTTCTACATTTCCTTACACTCATGCTAGTAACATGTTGCTTGTGAACAATACACCATACAAAAGCATATTTAATGGCTTGTATAATGCCATTGTTTTGGAGTCATTTCACGACCTTCATAGGGACAATCAATATTTATTGGGGTCTATTTTCCCTTACTTGGAAAATCTTCATTCATCCAAATATGGTGTTCCCACCTTTATTGAAAATAATCCCTTTGGTAAGATCATATGTATTAATTCAAATAATCCAAGACTTCTTAAAATGTTATTTATGAAATGTAGTCCTACATGCCAACCCACTTTTTGTAATAGTGTGAAATTGAAATTGAAACAAAAAGTACTTTATTAATTATGCATCCTCAAATTTTGTTTGTTTGAATATCTCAAAATTTCCCTTTTAAAAACATTAATTAAAAATATTTAATTATATTACTTAAATGTTGCTTGTCTTGAAAGCATTTCGTTTTGGCCCAATGGCCTTTGGGTTAAACTTCACATTCTTGCGACCATTTGGTGGCCGCTTGGTTTTCTCCCTCACCTATTTGGTGGCTGTCAAGTCATGATATGTGTCTTTTCAATCCATGTTATTACGGAATTCTCGGTCAAAATTAACCTTCCATATTTTGGATATCAACTTAATTCTCGTAAATTTTATGTTCGACTAACATCTACAACAAGGATGGAGGTTTTTATTCATTCTTGAATTTTTCTTGCTCTAACCTTTCTTCTTTTTGGTAGGTGCATGGTGTTTCTCTTTTTAATCCAAAGAGATGGATTCAACCTTTTTGACCTCAATTTGGCACAACTAAAAAACTCCTCTTTCTTAGTGTCAATGGTGTCCTTTGTTACTTTCCAAAGTGTGCCCTCTTTCAAAGGGACCAACAAAAGACTAGAAATAATTTAGACATATCCAAATCGGAAATTTCTACTAGAGTACATGATTTCCTTTCTGAAGCATTTGAACAATTTTACATTGTTATTTGTTTGTGTATGTTGTTGGAAGCTATCATTGAATTTTTTTTTTGGTTGGTGACCAAAACTCTCATTTATCAATTTGTGTTTGTTTGGGGATGTGAACAAATGCACTACAATAATGGGTTAGTTCAGATGCTCAATTTGTTACTATTTGAAAGACTTGGATTGAGTTCACTTTGCATGTAAAGGTTTGCCTTACGGAGACATGGATCAAACATTATTCATTGATGATGAACCTAACAAGGCCTTTTGAAATCCAAAATGAAATGGATTTTTCTTTGAACCATTTAGAGGATGCGAGTTATCCAAAAACAAGGTGCAAAGCTTAGACCTTGCATCTTAGTTGTGGCCGGCATTAAAGGGTATACCTTTTGCAAAGATGGTTTATGCCCATTTCATAGTTATCATGTAATTTTTGAGGTTGTCGTTTAGTTCTTGATATCCATCTTATTTTTGGTTCAAATAGTTTGAAGGAAGTTCAAGCAAGAATTTGGTAAAAATGCAACTTCCTTTAGGTGATGTCTTAAGTAAACCTTAAACCCTTCTTTGTTTTAGCTATGTTTTCCATGTCTTTCATTTCATGTTCGTTTAGTTATTTTTTTTATTTTATATTTGTGAGTATGAGGTTTGTAGGGAAATTTCAATTGTTCACTTCTACTTGCAGTGGATTTCGATATTTGTTTGTAGACCACGTGAAGGCATTTGCAATTCTAACTGGTAGAAAACCATGTTATCAACCAGGTTCTTTATTTAAAAAGGCAAAGGATGTAGTTGCATATTTGATTATTGGTCCAAGAGGTTAGACGATTCGTCAATTTTTGGTTACTTGTAGAGTGAAATTTCAATTTCAATAACTCATATTCCGAATTCCTACATGGATGACGAGGTAGTTTCTGATATTCAATGTATTTGTATGAAATCAATAAATTGATAATCATTTTTTTTCATGCACTTTAGGTTTACTTTGGTTATTCATTTTAAAGGGTGAAATTCATGTTCCATATTTTATAATAAGCAAATTTCTTCCTACTCAAGGTTAAATGTTCAATGTATATGTCTTAGTATGTTTCAAGTTAAGACTATGACACCCATTGGTGGCCATTAGATGATTTTATTTTCTAATAAATAATTCTTTTCAATTACTAAATGCCCCCCAAGCTTTTCTGTTCAATGGTCCACCAATGGTTTATGAGATATAGTAACTATAGGTATTGTAAATTCTTTTGTTAATACTTTGCAAAATTCAATGACATAAAATTTAATAGATATTTCAAATTGTGTTCTTTGATTTTACCACTGAATTATTTACTAAGTGTTTTGTTGATTTTGGTGGGCATCATGGAAACTTGATGAAATTATGCAATGTTTTAGTTTTGCACCCCTTTTTTTGAGCTCTTCTAGTTCTTAAATTTTGGTGGCCATTAGGTTTATTTATTGTCATGTATGTTAATTATTTTGATGGTGAAAAAAAAAATCTTATGAAAATTTATCATTTCAACATTTTATTCAATGCCCACTAGGTTGAAGATGTTATTTTATTTATCTTTAAATTCTCAAAATTGATTGTTTTTATTTTTGAAAATTTTCAAAATTCGAAATTAGTTACATTTGTGTTCCATGTTTCATGATAATAATCATGTTTTTACTTTTATATGCTACACATGTATTGTCCTTTGACACTTGGTTTGTTTAGGTTTTTTCGTTGTTGTTTTTATTTCTTAAATATTTCATGCTATGAAATTTTATTAATCATACATTTTTACTTAAATTATTGTTTCATCTTAGTCTTTGAAATAGGCTTCTACTAAAGAAGGTATACACTCAGAATGTATAAGAATGATTGCATTGTTTGGATAACACCATGATTACTTTAGTTTTATGCTTTAAGCTAAGTTGATTATGTTTCCATGTCTAAGTTTCATATATTATTTGTAACAAGCTTCAAAGTTTAGGTTTTGTTGATTATTCTTGCTTGTGAATCATTTTTGGAACATGGTTGGGTCAAAGCATGGGTGGGGTACCCAAAAGGACTATTTCATTTTATATTCATTGGAACCCCTCATTTAAACATGTCAAGTTTATACTTAATGACACATTCATATTGAAAGTTTGATGACTTTATTCATAGATAGATTCAATAGAAAAGTATTATTCTATGCATAGAATGTCAAATTTCAACAAGTTTAAAGATTCTTACTAAGTCTTTGAAAAAAGTCCAAGAATTTGTTTCATGAGGAAAAAACGTTCAAGGACTCATAAGGAATGTCTAAATAACTCTTTCTGGCCCAAAATTTTTACCACAAATATCTTATGTGTTAATGTGATGCACCCCCAAACTCCTTGATAGACTCAACTCCAAGCCCAAATGTGAAAACAATAGAAGGATAAAGAATTGAGGTACGTTCATTAACTCGTAGCATTCAGGGGTAAAAGGCGTGCTGGAACTATGGGATGGGGACTAGGAAGAATGACAAGCAAGTCAATTATTCACACGAACTTGCACAAACCAAACAACAAGTTGGTTAGTGTGTTGTTGGAGCACTTTTGGTGCACGGACGAGCCATGGGTAAACACGAATTCACAAGATTCACCATAGCCCGGACTTAGGGGAAGCCACCACCTTCCCCCTTATAATGTTCTTTGTGCCTGGCCACTAGGCTAGCACCTAAATGTCATTTTGTCTCGGGACTCCTAAGTTGGAAGTCCCGAAATTTTTGAAATTAGGACTTCTGTGACTTTTGGGGCCCATAATTATTTTTGCAAACCTCGGATTGAAGTGAAGTTTGAAGCAAAGTTGTAGCCTTTGTTAAGAGCTTTCCAAACGTATGTGGCATGCAACCTGTAAGCAAGTAAATCAGGGAGATTCCTGACTTTTAATGGTTAGGAGTCAAATTGACACTTTGATTCCCGACCTTTCTTTTGATCATAACTTATGTTGTAAGTACCCAAATGGGTCTTGCGAACCCAATTTAGACATTTAAATTTCAAGAAATTTTTAGTGGTACTAAGAACTCTTCAATCCAATGAGTTTTGACCCCTCACATCACCTTTTGAAGATTTAGAATTCCATTGAAACTCCAACTCCCAAAATGGGAGTTCACTTGGGAGTGTGAGGGTTCATTCCCTCACACTTTCCTACACTCTCGGAAACATGAAAGGTGACTCCCGGGCTTCATTTTTGGCCCGCACCTTTGCAACCCTTTGCCTTGGTCACGAACTCAAGGCTAGGGTTGCGACATAATGTGTATGAAATGTATGAATGTGATAAGAATCAAATGCCCTATGGTAATGTAAAAAGTTTCAAAAAGTCAAATTTCTAGGAATTTGGGCCATTGATAGAACATGGCCCACATTAGATAAATTTTATTGTTCTCACTTTCATAACAATAGATAATTTAGAAGCTATATAAAATTTGGAACAAAATTATTTCATTTGACATGAAAAAAAAGGTGAAATGTAATACATGTCATAGGAAAAATGAAGAAAAAGGTGCATTTGCGAGTCCTTGGAATGAATCTTTATGTTTCAAATGGGGTACCCCAACATGCTTGGATTTGGTTTTAATTTTTGTTACGTTTATAGTTTCAAAAGACATGTTTTCATCCTGTTTCGGATATTTTTAACTATTCTTGTAGTTTTGAAAATATGTTTTTTTCATATTTTTAGTTATTTCTATTCCACTAGTTTCGAAAAATGCGAGGTTTCTATCATGTTTGCTTCATATTTCGTGTGTTCATTTTTAGCTTTTGTTACTGCCATAGTTTCGAAACACATGTTTCTATCACGTTTCTACCTTGTTTCAGGGCTTATGTTTAATCAAAACCTAACTATTATTCCAGGGTTATGTGCATTCTAGTTACCTCACTTCACCTTTGTGTATCCTTGTGTATGAATACAAGAAAGTTGATGATGTATCCAAGTTGCAAAACTTCACCCAATGTCATTGGATGTTTGAGGGTAAGATCAAGGGTACCTTCAAACATTATTTAAGAACACCCAAAGGTTGTGGGAGGAGCACTGCAATAGCATCACAAGTCATCTTTTGCCGAAAAATATATTTGAAATAAGGTTCGATCAATGGTACATGGATGTTTGAAAGCAATGTATAGGATAGACCATAACATTTCCTTCAAACATCCACCTACCTTCAATGGATCACTGTTGGTTATTAGAAACATAAACATACAAGATCTGAATACAATAAGCTAATTTAAAACATGGGTCTTGAAAACTTGGACTAAACGATGATCATGCATCTTGGCATTCGAAACATGTGCATAGAAAAGAAATGTTGAAACATACTTGAACATGTAACTTATACATGCTAGTGTAGTTGGTCATATTTGGAATGTTTCATCTATAGAATTAACTTGCTTAACTTTAACCAAGAAGAAAAACCATATGAACCTTGCTTAGGAATGTTGCAGGTTCATTGAAAAGTTTGTTGAAGAGTTTCGCTAGACATTTCCCAATGCACTTGGATGTTGAAAAATAACATTGGGAAAACTAGAAAACATTATCTAGGAACAACCAAAAGTTGTGGGAGGACCACTACAAGATTATAACTTAGTATTAGTACTAAGAAACAAGTGGATTATTATAGAAAAATGTTTATAGAATCAAATAAATCAAAAACCCAAACGAACAACAAGGGAAGTGAACAAGTATACAACAACAAAACAACGACAAACAACAAAAGAATGCAAAACCCAAACAAACAACGCAAGATATGAACACAATAGGAGTAAACCTATCTTTTTTGTGAACAAATATTCGATGTGCAACTTCTCAACCTTTTGACATAACATGTGTAAATCACCAAAAAATAGTATAGAAACCAATATGCACCTACAAGCACCAAGAATCTTCAATAGGGTAAAACAAGACATATTATGGGTTCCTAAGATTGTTCATGCACAACAATGTTGTGCTTTGAAGGGAAAAATGAAAGTGAAGAAAGCTACATACAAGATAATGATGAGCAATCTAGTGTGAGTGAAAAAATAGAGGTTCCTTGGTGTTGCCATGAATGTGTGTTGATATCAAAACCCTAAATAAATCTATGGTGGGGGAGTGGGGATGAAGACGTCACAAGCAAATTGAAGTTTAGCGAAAAAATATAAGGTGGCGACATGAAGTTGAAAAAGGTTTAAAGCATCATGGATGGGGCATGGATGGGTTTCGCATGGGGGCACATGGAGTATGTGTGCCATGGCATTGAAACATAAGTCCCAAAACTTAACATGTTTCAATGGGCGGCATGTTTTGGGCATCAAGCTGCTTGGACATTGAAACTTGTGTTGGGTCACCTGCCAAAACTTGACATATTTAGGTGGGTGGTAGGTTTTGAAGTCCAAGTTTTATGGGTACATGTTTCAAAGTGAGGTGCTCCTGAGCGGTTGAAACAGATGCCAAGCCACTGCCGAAACATGATATGTTTTGGCATCAGCTTTCTTAGTGGCCCACACTGCCCACGCGTTGAAACTTGTGTTGTGCCACCTTGAAACGAGCAACACATTTACAACTTGTTGAAATAACATTAGGGCCACATCCAAGTCATGCCTAGGATTCAATTGGTGGGCAGTTGGGGAGGGGTTACCTAGAATTGGCTCTAAATACCAACTTTTCCAGCTCAAGGAAATGCACTAAAAATGTCAAAAAGTTGCCTCTGTAGTTGAGGGTTTTAGTATCACCTTTAGACTTTGGACATCATCTATAATTTTCTATTTTCTAGATACTCTTTTGCAGGTTTTCAGATATGCTTTGGACGTTTTTCAGAGTCCCAGGAAAACGCATTTTCTTAGTTTTTGTCATTTGCTTCTTGGCCATTCATTAGACATCTTTCTAAGTAGCATATGCATGTCTCATGTTTGGACCCAAATCTATATTATATATTTTTTGAATACCATCTAGGAACAAAATGCTGACGTATCCTCCAGGCATCTTTGTGTGTCTACAGCTGCAGCTTTACCACCGGCAGTATTTGGATTCTTTTTCACTCCACGTAAGTTCTATAATAAGTAATACCCTACCTTCTTGTCACATTCAGTGAAAATTAACTAAAAAATTGGATGAAGAGAATTCTTAGAAATTGCATGGGAATTTTGATGAGTTGTATAAAAATTCATAATTTGTATTGATGAATGTTTTCATATTTTCAAGTAGGAGCAATGAAAATGTTAAAAAATTGATGTTGCTTATCTGAGTTTTAGCTCAGATTTCATAGGAGCCTGAAGTAGAAAGGAATCATTGTACTTAAAAAGTAATGAAAACAAAATCTAGTCAAAATTTATTTCAGCCCTACTCTTGAATGGTAATCTCAAAATATCTTATGGAAGACCTATAATAATGAAAAAATAATGAACAAGAAGACATACATAAAGAACTGAAGTTGAAATATTTGAGAACCCCATGTGTCCAACTTTAATTTAATTGAAGTGTCCTAAAGCACTGTAACTTTTTTTTTCTTTGTATTTTTTTGGTCCGTCACCTGCCCTAAGAAAACCCATTTCATGGACAGCCTGAAGGAGAAACTTCGAACAGGTGAAAATTACTCTCCAGGTTGTCAGGGGAACTTGGAAGTTACCCATCAGGCTGTCTTTGTTAAAAAACGGTTAATTTTAGTTTTTTGCTCTGCTTTATGTAGGTGCAAACTGTTCCAAACGAAGATCCTTCCCCTATACAAAATGACCTTGTAATGTAGTTAGTTGAGTATAACACTTGCTGACTTAAACTGACCATTACAGGTGTAGCCTTTGATGGCTGGTTTCCTTGGCCAAAAATTTACAGACCACATGTTCAAGATAGCAAGCAAGAAAATCATCACCTCCTAATTTTTGGTTGAAGATGGAAAAAAGATGGAAACCCCAATCATCTTATTTCAAAGTCTCCAAAAGTCCAAGTGTGAAAATCTACTATAAACTTCATCATATCATGAGTGAACTACATAACAACCTTTCACCCATCCATGTTTAGTACAAAATGTTGAAAATAATTTAACATTGAATGAAATGGGGTTTGAATAGCCCAAGTTTGAATTCTCAAATATGTGTGTTGAAGAATTCATTTGAGAGGTTCAATATTTCACCAAACAATATTTTGATAATCCAAAGGTATAATGTTTCTCAGAATAACATTGAGAGATTGTGATTTCAAATCCAAAGATTTCAGTTGGAATAATGCAGGATTGTTTCTTTTGTTTTCATTTGATGGACCACATGGGGACTATTAAATGCCAATGGCATTCCATGGCAGCACGTACAGTAAAGCACATTCTTTCACAAACTAAATAAATAACTTTTTGAATGGAAGTCTGAAGAAATTTGAGAATTTGAAAGATGACATGATAGTAATATTGTAGAGATGCAACACCCTAGCAGGCATAGGAAAAGAAATTTTTTTCAAAATCTGGTGGATTTGGGCCATTTTTTTCATGAAACATCCTTTAGATTGGTCGAAATCATGTTTTTCAGGTCGAAATTTGGTACAAACTTGTCAATGAAAAAAACTCCGAACCTGACTAGGAGGCAGAAAAAAAGTTCAGCTCAGCTGATGATGAAAAAATTAGCTGGCTCAGTGTACACATCCAGATTTTTGACAGCAAACCATCACTAGACCCATGCACTATCAAAGTGGTAGAAAACTCACTAATCAAAACCTGAGCAGTTTTCTTACCGTAGCTGTAAGTAACCTTATATCGTGTAATAATAGGTGGGCGGGTGTTTTGAAAAGCATAATGTCCTGTGAAGCACTTTTGGAAGAGCCCAGCGTCATTTTTACTGTTTTTTCCATGATACCGGAATGGGTATTCAGTCCAGCAGGTACCCACCGAGCATCACAATTTTTTTAAAGAAAAAAACTGTGGGGTTTTTTACTCTGTGTAAAGTAAACCAAACATGGGTGGGCTTGATAAGATTTGGGCCTGCATTTAGTTTCAGCTTGAGGGCCCTTATTTCGGTAAAGTCAACATACCGGCGTAAACTGATGGGGTGTAGCCAAAAATATAGAAGGATGATTAGTTCATAGCTGGTTTATAGTCAGACTTGATTAAAATCCTCATAGGGATGATACCCACTTTTTCTACATCTTCCTGTGGCTAATTCCTAAAACAAACACTGCGACAGTCTCGACAGCTTCTACAAACTTGCCAGCAACTAATGCAAAAGGCCTTGGGATGATGGCTCGCTGTGCTATATCGGAAAACTGAAATAAACTGGCCAACGTGACCAAAATATAGTAGTTGTCGATCACTGAATTAACTCCCCACAGTCAAACATGTTGGTATATAATGGTCAAAACTTGGGGGAGGATCTGGCAACTGTATACCACTTGTGATAAGTGGGGCAACAACAGTTTAGAAAGGACCACCTCCAAAATGGAAATGGTAGCCTTCAAAGGAGAGATACTCAGTCATTCTTAGTTGTAAACCCCTTCTTTTTTCTAGACTTAAGTTCTGAAATTCTCAGATTTCAGCATCCCTGAACATTATTGGTAAAGCACTCTGAGAAATTCCCCACTATAGATCTGTAGGGCATCTGACATCAGTGATGATCCCTCCTGAAAAAAATGAGGGAATTTGCACCTATTGCAATTTGCATCTTACTCTTGCACCCAAATTCACCTTGGCATCATCGCGCTCACATCTACGATCATGCTCCTCGCTAAACTCCTAAACGGGAAACATGCACATGGCAAGCCACACACTTGATTAGTTTCATCATCCAACTTCGTCTCGTAACCTAGGGCTAATCCTGACCTCTAGACGGGTGGGACTGAACTCATTATGGACTTCTTAATCGGTCCAAGGCCTCATCACTTGGGATTACCATCTGCCATCTCTTGGCCTAATTGCAAACTTACGTCTAGTTCAAGGACTTATCATGCCAAGGATATCTCTTTGGGCCCCCTTCCTCAAACCCTCATTCATTGGCACCTATGTGGTTCATGAATGTTGTTAAACCGGGAATCAAACCTAGCGCAACACTTAGACTTGCAATCTAGTCTGCCATGGGGTCGTCTTACAATGGTTTAGACTTGGGCCTTGACTAAACAAATCCTCCCACTTTAAGGTCCTCCTAGAAGGGCATGTCACTCTCCCCAATTTAAAAATGTCAACGTCTTCATTGAAATTATTTAGGGGTGATCGTCTTCAAGCACTTCTACCACCTTTATCCTTTGATCTGTGGTGGTGGGATAAGCTACTTCCCGATCAAAGGAGACCATTTGTGTTGTTTTTGTGTTTTTAACACACGAGGAATTTTTAAATGTGTATTTCTCATTATTCTTAAATTCCCCCTTTTAGTCTTTTCTTTTTTCCTTGGAATCCACTTCAAGTCCAACTTGAAAGTTATGGTCACCACATCGAACAAGAGTTGCAAATGCGCCAACAAATAGTGTCAAACTAGGCTTTATGACTTGAATCCCTTTTATCCAAATGGAACATGAATCACAAGTTCATGTGCGAGAAGTTTGACTTTTCCATTTAAGGATGTGCAATTTTATTCACATTCACCACTATCCCAATCTTGCCTAATTGAACCTTAGAGTTTTTCAATTAAAGTTTAACTCTAAGTTCATTTTTGTTGGTTGCCACCCCCTTGCCTTTCTCAGTTGTTTTTTCTAGCATGAACTTTAACCTTTTCATTGCTAGCCATGCACACAAAAACCTTTAACCCACATAAATTAATAAGGTTAGGTTGTTTTGTTATTCTATGGGAGTTCTGCCCCACTTTAGAGAGGGTTGATGCCCTCATCATGTTATAGGTGGATCTTTTTTTTCTTTCATGTTCTCTTCACTCCAAGTTCATGACCCCCTTCTTGCCCAAATTTGGCCACAATGTTCGACAAATGGTCCAAGTGAATAGGCTTCATCCACATTATCTCCTTATGATGGCAACCTTTGTATTTGACCAAATACTCCTTGTTTATGAGGCGCATTTGTTTCGTGCAAAGTATGCCTTTGATTTCAATTGTTAGCTTGTGTTCAATGGCATACACATCTAGTTGCACCTTCTATTCATGGGATGGTCTCTTATCATCACATAAACACAATTTCAATTTTGAAACACAAAAAGTGAAATGTGCCACAAAGTTAATCGATAGTTTCAAGGTGTACACATAAGGGTGTGGCTTATGCAAAATTTCATAAGGCCCACATACTTGGTAGTGAAATGTGGGGTTAATCCATTGAACATCTTAAGGTCTCGGATGTTCAGCTTCATGTGTTGGCCAACCTCAAACTTCATTTGCCTTCGTGTTTTATTGGCATGCTTCTCATATTGTTTTTGAACATGCTCCAAGAGCTTCTTGAATCAGGTGTATAACTCCACACCCCTAACCATCTCCACAACTACCTTGGAGTGGTCTTTTCACCGCATGGGAATGGTTAAATCCATTGGCTTCTTAACTTCTTTTCCCAATGCTAATTCAAATGGAAACATTTTGGTCATTGAATGCATTATGGAATTGTAACAAATCTTTACCAAGCTTAGGTGTTCACCCAATCTCTTTGATCAGCACACAGATAATTTTTGAAATGTTGGTTCAACACCTTATTGACCCTTTTTATTTGGCCATTGGTTTGTGAATGAAATGTCGTACCTCACCTTCCAGAACAAATGTTTCAAGAAGCCCATTGCAAACTTGGCAACTCTATCATTGACAATGATTTGAAGCATCCCATGGTGCCTAACCCACATGTCAAAAAAAAATTGTTGCATCAAAAGTTGTTTTGACTGTTTTTGTTGGCACCATTTTCACCAACTTAAAAAATTGATTAATTACTACCAAAATGGTGTCCATTCCATTCCATTCAAGGAGTTGAGTCATGAAGTCCATGGAGACACTCTACCATGGTTCATTAAGGATTGGTAGAAGTTTGTACAACCCATATTTCTTTTTATAAATGGACTTCGTACTCTGACACTTTACATCCTTAGTCATCTTGAAAAGTAGATTTCTTCCATATAGCCACTTTCATGGTTTGTTCTCCATGGTGCCCCACCATAGGCACATCATGCTCCTCTTGCATGATCTTTGTGTGCAACTTCTTTGTTTGCACATAGATTCGAGATTGATCCATTTCAATAATCCTTCCTTCAAGATGATATCTTTTAGCTTCTTTCACTTTTCAATGTCCTCATATGTTATGCAAATTTGATAATATTTCGATTTGAGATTAATTCACATAAAATGTTTAGCCCCATGGAGTCGATTTAACAAATCATTAATGCGAGGTAGAAAATAATTGTTATTTATGGTTATTTTGTTCAAGGCATGATAATCAATGTGCATTCTTAACTTGCCATCCTTTTTATTAACAAATAATATTAATGCCCCATAAAACAATTTGTTTTATTGAAATCACCTCCGACCAAAGAGGTTGTTCAATTTTTTTAAAAATTCTTCTAGTTCTTTATGATTTAACTTATAGGTTGTTTTGGATTATGAGGCCTGACACACCCCCACATTCCTTGAAGGACCCAAATGCGAATTCAAGATTGAAAACAATGGAAGAAGGAGTTAGGGTATGCTCCCTATCTCACAACACTTCAAGAGTAAAAAAGACATGTTGGAGCTCCGGGATGAGGACTGGGATGAGTGACCAGCGGGTTAATTATTCACATGGGCTTGCACAAACCAAACAACAAGTTGGTTAGTGCATAATTCAAGCATTTTTGGTGCATGAATAAACCACAAGCATACACAAACTCACAAGATTCACCACGGCCTGAATTTGAGGGAAGCCACCACCTTCCCCCTTGTAGTTTTCTCTTTGATTAACCATGAGGGCTACACCCAAATGTCATTTTTCTTAAGACTCCCAAGTTAGGAGTCCCAAAAATTTTGAAATTGGGACTTGCACCACTTTGGAAGCCTATAACTTTTTTTGTGAACCTCCGATTGAAATGAGGTTTAAAGAAAAATTGTAGCCCTCATCAAAAACTTTTCAACAATATGTGGCACGCCACCTTCACATAAGTAAATCAAGGTAATTCCCAACTTTTAATGGTCAGGAGTCAAATTGACACTTTAACTACTGGCCTTTTTCAATCATAACTTGTATTTTAAATACTCAAATGGATCATGCGAGCCCATTTTAAACATCTATGTCTCAAGAGCTTTTTAATAGTATAAGGAAATTCTCAATCCAATGAATTTTGACCTTTGAAATTGTTCTCTAAAAATTCGGCACTCCATAGGGATTCTAACTCTTAAAGTAGGAGTCCACTTGGGAGTGTGTGGGTTCATTCCCTCACATTCCTAGGAATGTAAATGTAACTCCCGGGTTGCACTCTTAGTCCACACTTTTTCATGCATTTGCTTTAGTTGTAAGCCCAAAACTAAGATCATGATACGGCCAAACCAAGCACCATTTCTATCTTATGGTCACCTCTTTACAAGGTGGGAATGAATCAAAAAGTTCATCTATTAAATTCTCTAAAAAATTATTGAATGAATCCAAAATAAAATCAGAAGGTTGTTTTGCCCCTTATGGTTTAGGTTCCTTCTAAGAGATTTTCAAAGACATCAAAATTACAAAACTAGGCAATTTTAATTTTTTAACCAAAGCAATCAAGTTAATTCCTATTTCCATCAACATAAAATTATATTCCGCATCTAAGTTCATTAATTTAAAACCAACTTTGGCATAAACTTTCACTGTATTTCCGTTGTAGAGGATGTTTACTTCGTAGACATCCAGAAATATGTTCCCTAAAATCACATCAAAATTATTTAAGTCACACAAGGTGAAGTTTTCAAAAAGTTGAGCTCCTTTGCAAAATAGTTCAACACTTAGTACTACACTAAATGAAGATCTAGCTGTGTTTTGTGCCAAATGCATCATTATGGGATCCACCACTAATTTGGTCTTAACTTCCAATCGTTCCATCACTTGTAAAGTTATGAACAAATTGGTCGCTTTTGAATCCAACAGACAACACACAAATTCATTATTCACTTTACATCTTAATTTTGATAAATTGGAGGCCTCATTTTCCTCAATCCTTATTTTGACCACCAAACCCCCTTGGAGAATTTTCTTACTTTGGGAAATGAAGTCATTTACTTGAGGTGGCTTAAGATAATCCTTCGCGAAATGCCCGTGATTGTCACAATTGAAATACTTGACCTTCATAAAGTCCTGATTTGTTTTCTTTGTTGCTGACTTCTTGCCTTGTAATTTTTCTTTCTCATCATGAGGCCTTGGCTTGCCCTAACCCCACTTCCACTTGTTCTAGCCTTTGTTCCCATTATTGCTCCAACTGACATTTTATCTAGGTGATTCCATTTTTTATTTTGCCCCATGGAAGGCCTTTGTCCTTCATGCACTCCATCATCTTCATCAAACCTTGGCAAATGTTCAAAATGTAAGTCTATTGGTAAATAATTTTTTAAACCTTTGGCTTCAATCCACACAAGAAGGCCAATTTCCTAGTAAATTCTTCCTTCAACGAGACCACAATCAACATTTGGCCAAAATCTTGGATGTAGTGGGCCATGGAGTTCACTCCATCCCCTTGGGTGAGCAAGCGAGCTCTAGAAGCTCCATCCCATCTTTTAGCACCAAGTGGTGCAATGTGAACCTTTTACTTAACCATAGCTTGAATTCCTCTCATGTAAAGACTTCAAGTAAGATTAAGTTTTTCTTATTTCTAAAACATCCACTAATCCCATGTGTGTTATTTAAAGAACATTTGAACAAATTGAATCCACTCTTTATTCGATTTGAGGCAATGAGTTTCCAAATATGCTTTTATTTAATGTAGCCATAACTGTATTATCTTTGTTTTCATCTCCTTCATTACAAAGGAGTTGGGCATCTTTGCTTTGATTACAGCCTTGGTGGAACGCCCACTCAAGGTGATACCCATCACACCCAAGCTAGTACGACCTGGCCCAATATCCTTGTGGCTTCATTGTGTTCTGCCATGGCTTCATTCTATTGCACCATGAGGTCTTGAAGGAATTGAAGATATCCAGAAGGCCTTTGGGTTATGTGGCGATCATGTTTTGGTTCACCTCTTCCTCCTATGCCCCCAAAATCTTATTCACCTTAAGATGTTCTAGAACCTTTTTGCCCCCTCTTCCTTTTAGATGTTCATTTAAAGGGACTAACAAAGAATCACTCTGATCATTAGACTCCTCAAAAGAGGGCAAATCCACCTACTTGGGTGGCTTTTCACTTGGGTTAGGAACCTTTTCCTTTCCCTTGATATCCTGAGGAGCTGGGGCAGGCTTCTTTAGTGGCAAGCCCACGCTCGCTTCAGTTCCTCCCTTGCTCTTTGACACAGGGGAGGGAGTTTTCTCTTTGGGAAAAACTCTACTCGTCCTAGTTACATCCTTCCCCTCCTTCTTTGTTTTAAGAGGGGGAGTCATTTTAGCCTCCTCCTCCATGAGCTCCTTTAGGCTTTGTTGTTTGCCTCGGACAATTCTCTTTCCACCATGGCCTTTCCCATGGCAGTCAGTTCTTGAAGAACTACCTATTTTCTATTCCCATAAAGCACATTGTAAATTTAAAATATTTACTGACCAGGTAAGGTAATTGAAATGGTAACAAAAAACATTTACTAGTAGGAGAGGATATAAATTTACCTTCTTATATAGCCATGAGTATATTAAGGTAATAGATTTACCCGCCTAACACTAATTTGAACTTTGAACATGGAAAAACATTTGGTTAAGCTGTTGGTTCTCCGTAAAATGCCATTCGTGGACACCATACCTATGATTAATGTTTGGCATTAAATAACTTTCAAGAGGGCAAGTTGAAAAAAAACAGAAATAAAAAAAAAACTTCAACTTGCTGGATATTCCAAGATTTGAACCTTGCACCTCTGGAGTACATGGAGCAATCCTCTCCATGCTTCTTGCAATAATTTCAAAGTGTAAAGCAGTTTGTATAGTTTATTCCAAACTATCAAAATTGTCAAATATTCACATGAGAATTGCCATACTCATTTTTTTGAAGAAAAGGAAATTCAATAAAATTTGCTGATCATAAGTCATAACTACAGTATAGCAATTCTTATTGACTAAAGCAGAGGTAGTTAGGGTTGCAATCCTACTGTTGCAATTAGTTTTAGCGTAATTGATCAACATTGCAAAGTGAAAAAGGTGTTTTTTTTTGTAATAACATGAAGACACTTGACTCTTTGATCTAGGATTCATAATTGTTCTGAAATTGTGACATAATTTTACTTTATGTAAATGTAACTTGGTGTGTAATTTGATTACACAATTACCTAGGGGTAAGTTGGGTGTAAGTAACTTCATGTGTAACTTGATTACACAATTACTTAGGTAATTGTTTAATGGGGTAAGTTAGATGTAGGATTCCATAATGCATTGACTTATGTCATATGTACCATGTGATGTTGTTTTCTTGTGATTAATTGTGGAATCACATGGGAAACCATGTGATGTTGTTTGCTTGTGATTAATTGTGAAATCACATGATGAACCATGTGATGTTGTTTTCTTGTGATTAATTGTGAAATCACATGATGAACCATGTGATGTTGTTTTCTTGTGATTAATTGTGGAATCGCATGGGAAACCATGTGATGTTGTTTGCTTGTGATTAATTGTGAAATCACATGGTGAACCATGTGATGTTGTTTTCTTGTGATTAATTGTGGAATCACATGGGAAACCATGTGATGTTGTTTGCTTGTGATTAATTGTGGAATCACATGGGGGAACCATGTCATGTTGTTTTCTTGTGATTAATTGTGGAATCACATGGGGGAACCATGTCATGTTGTTTTTTTGTGATTAATTGTGGAATCACATGGGGAAACCATGTGATGTTGTTCCTTGTGATTAATTGTGGAATCACATGGTTCCCATGTGATTTTGTTTTCTTTTGATTATTTGGGGAACCATGTGGTGGATAGGTTTTAGGAAGTTTCTTGAGTAATTTTCTTTTGGTTAGTATATAAGGAGGTGTTTGTGACCTTGAGAAACACCTTCATTCTTGTACAAAGTTATGATATGAATACAAAGCTTGTGAATTGAAGTTTTGATTTTTGGAAAAGCTTTTAATTTTTGAATAGTTTTGGCGTTGTTTATGTGTAGTTCATGAAAAGAGAATGGTGAGGCTTGCATAGCCAATAGTAAGGTGGGAGGATAGTTTTACAACCAAAAACATAGACTTCATAACTATGTAGTAATCATACATAGTTTCGATCCTAAACCCGCTCGTGTTGTACATAAACATCTACTTTAAAAGGCAGCAACTTGTAACTATGGTTTCAAACAAATCATACATAAAACAATGTGCCATCCTGTATGGTTTAAGTTGTGACTTTGGTGCGACCATTACAATTTAAACTTTATAATAAAATTAAAATCTTTAAAACATAGGATTCATAACATGCAATTTGTATTAGAGGTCATACAACACCATGTATGGTAAAACCACCCATCACTGAACATGTACTTATCATCGAACATTTTACAATATTTTCCTCATTCCTTAATCAAATTGAGCAAATTTTGTTTCATTGGACATGCAAAATGAAAGTCTACAAATGTTCTTTGATGGTTAGAAATAAAGGAGCAACCCAGAAAACATAGGAAGAGGATGAGTGATAGTTTGCTTCAATTTTTTTGGAATTTTTTTTAAAAATCTCTCTCTAATTCCAGCCCCATATCTTCCTCATTTTTTGTCCATTTTGAGTGATTACAAACCTGACGAGTGTGCTAATGAGGGCTTTACAAAAGATATTTTGTACTCCACAAGCAAAGATGCAGCAATCAAAGATTTTTAAGCTTGAAATCCTACTCTATTTTAATTCACCCATAACTGAACACTGAGCCCTCTTATACCAAACACCCCATATTTTCCTTATCCCTTCATCAAAGTGAGCAATTTTTGCAATGTTGGAAGCACTAGGTGAAGAGATACAAATGTGCTTAGAGCTTCAGAAGCAGAGCAACAATGTGTGATAAGTTCACCTACTTTGAGTTCTTAAATGTTCGCTCAACGGCCTATCTACCCTACCACCTACAATGGAATCACAAATCACACCCTCGTTTCAGTAAACCTTACCATCACATGTTAGAAGAGTGAAAACAAGTCAATCCAAGAAAGAGTGAATAGGTAGAAAATACCTGGTCCAATTTAACCCAATGCTACAATAAGCTAGAGATTGGAACACAACACGTCCATTTTGTGAAGACTGAAGACTGAGGGTCAAGGAGCCCAGTAATAGTCAATTACAAATAAAAGGTAATATAAGAGCAAGAGAAGGCAATGTAAAATCCAAAAAGCATGGAAAACTAGCTAAGGGCTGGCAAGCAAATCTTGTAGAAACTAAATCAAAGAGAACATGCTAACAATGTAATAACAATTTAGCAATAAAGTAGTGAAAGGGAAAAAATGGGGAAATAAAATTTCGACAATGATTTTATCTGTAAAGTCAGGAAAAGGCGGCACCGGAATCCCCTGTTTGGTCACATAGGGAATGATATTTTTTTTAACAGGGGAAAAAAGTACATTGGGCTTCAACGGGGTATGAAACTCAGTTTAGCCCAAAATTTGGTGCTAAACTGAGTTCTTCCTGTCCTTTTTTTTCCCTGAACGCCTTCAACCAATCACTGCTGCTGCTATGTGTACTGGAGCTACAAATGTTCCAGAGCCTCATGCATTTAATCCTGAGTCTCAGGATTTCACACACTTATTTAATAAAATTTCATGACTTTGCGGATAACAGCCAGGAGGGGTGCTCTGTGCAACTCAGGCCCAATTGGGCATGACTTTACGGATAACCCTAATTGGGTGTTGGAACATTTCAATACTTTTGACTAGTAATGGGCTGATGTGTAGACTGAGATTTGTTGCTTATTCTTTTCTTTTTGTTGGTTATAATGCTTAAATAGTGCTTTAAAAGATTTTTTGGTATTATTAAAGCATGTTTTTTGAATACCCTCCACTCATAAGATGCATTCCAAATCTCTTCATATTCTACAATGTTAAATTAAATATCTCATTGTACAAATACATCATATACTTTTAGCACTAACTTAATGGAGTATTAAAATAATGATTACAATTTTTGTAGTGTGTTAACAATTTTGTGATGTAGCCAAATTGATGATCACCCATATACAAATTTATCAAAATTTGGCTACATGCCAAAGATCGAAGTTTTTCTTAAAAAGATCGAATTATATTCTTAGTTACCTACTGGAACTTATAATATAAATGTGGTAATTTGGGGGGGCAAAATCAAAACCTGGTGAATTTGGGCCAATTTTGCCATGACAAATCCTTTGTAGAGGTCGAAATTGTATTTTTCAGGTCAAAAAATTGGCAAAAGTTTGTAGAAATTTCACTGGGTTACAGGCATTCCTGTCGTAACTACCTTGTTTGCCTTGGGTTTACCAGCGCCTAGGCTCGAGCCATGGTAGAAACCAGTATTGGCCAGTTATTGAATATTTCATGACAGTTGGGTGTTTTATTCTTTTCTAATCAATGGGTGTCAATTAAGTTATCAATGTTCTTTGGGTAACAACTAGTTTATTATGTTATTTTTTAAATAACATAAACTAGTTATTACCCAAAGAACAACATGCTTTAACTAAAATGTCAAGAACCAACTGATATGCTATCAATACCTGGGTTGATAACCGGGTCAAAACTCAATAACTGCCCAACACTGGTAAAAACCCCCCAAATTCATTTAAATTGTTTCTAAACATTAGAAATATCCAACTAAATCAGGGTCTAACATTTCCTGGGTTGAATATGGTCACTAAAAGACCTCACTCAAAAAGGTGAAGGTACTAACTAGTCTGGGTGCTTGTTCACCCTGGCCACTAACGTTTGGGCTGTGGATCTTCTAACGCGGTCAGTCGGATAACAAAAGGCGAAGAGTGCAAAGGCGCTTCATGTGGCCAAAATTCGAAGATCAAGTTGATTGCCAGTGAACACTAACAGCGAAATTCTGTTCATGTCAGTCGCAATTCTACACAGGATGCTATCAGCAATTCTACGTTGTGATGGGGGAAACCCAGCGGAAGACTCACGTTGCAAGTAGCTGCGCTTGCATACGCTGAAACCCTGCAATTTGAGCTTGTTGTTCTTCCCTGACTCGATCGACATGGATGCTCCACAGACTACGGCAAGGTACGTTGGCACGAGTTCTGACGATGAAGAATTATTTTGGCCGTTTGGTTCATTGCTCCGTTTGCAACTGATATACGAGCAATTTGTAAGCCATCCCGAAATGAACCGCGTGACTGAGGAACTCCTAGTGCGATTTTGCGGCTTGCTAGACTTTGTGAGGACGTTTACTTACTGGCAACAGAATTCTCGCGTCCAGAAGTATCTGCGGGAACCACCACGATCATGGAAACATTTTCTTGAAACCAACCTGCGGGTCAACGAAATCGATCTTTCCCGCTTAGTAAGGCTTTTTGTGCGCGAACACGTGAATGAGGAGCTTCATGAGGATTTGAGATACTTGGAGCAAGCCTTCGAGCGGGGTCGGGGCGTCGGATATCTTGTAAAGGCTGATCATGATACAGGGCAGCGCCATGTGAAGTGTGCTGTTGCAGCTGCCTGGTTTCACGGCGAATGCAGGGGCGATGGTTTAGCTCGGCACTTACTTCCCCGTTTCTACCTTCTCCAAGCGTTGTGCGACAAACTGCCGATATTGACATCCACCTACCAGACTTCTGAGCAGTATAGAATGTCTCGCGAGATTTCAGGATTTTTTGCGTTAATACTCGATGCGGCGTCGGCAGAGAATGAGATGTATGTGTCGGAGGTGGTTGATAGATTTTTAGTTCCCCACTTGAAGTCGCAATCCGAACTCGCTAAGTCGTTGAGAGACTACCTGCCCAAAAGGTATCAATCATGGAAAGATTTTCTTGATCGTATGGAGTTCAATGATGAGGAGAAGGTTTTCTTTGCGTTAAATTGTGATCCTTCACGAGAGGATAGTCTGCAACTCTTGAAGGCGTGCGAGAGCTTGATAAAAGATTTCAACTCTAAGTATTTAGCGGAAGTGGTTAGGAGAATTCGTTTGTTCGACCCGGTAGCTGTATTCAGGGCTCCGGAAGGTCATACGGAGGTGGAGGTCTTCTACGCAACAGATAGGCATGTCACAGTAGATGGAGAGTACATCGGGCGACATAGTGCGACGAGCGCCGGGAGAGAGGGCAAAGAGTTGCATTACGGTATCACGACAGTGGGCATACCTGACACGGAAGCACCAATTCGCACACTCAAGCATGTGGAGATCTTGTCAATTGACACCACGTTGCAACATGAGACCCAAGGCTTTGTGAAGAAGATCAATCACGAACTTCTTGCCCAGGCATGTACATCGATCCATTAAAAAAGGTCGTTTGTTTGTTCAAATGCTTTGTTTGTTTGTCATGTTGAGATCTCCCAAATCACTGTGCCCCCACAGTGCTCTTGGTAAAGCCTTTAGAAAAGGTGTGCACTGAGGTGTGTTTGTGATGTTTAGACCAGTGTTGGCCAGTTCCTCGGTTCCAGGGGGACCCTTTGGTTCTGGTTCTTTATTTTATTTTAGTTTTGAAGGGAGTGGTTTTGGTTTGGTTTCTGTTTTTATTTATTTTAAATATGGAACTTGGTTTTGGTTTTTTTCAATTGGGGGAGCCATTCCGATTTTGGTTCTTTCTTTATTTTCAAGTTAGACTGATTTCGGTTCTTAGTTAAATAACCTCGGTTTTGAGTAACCTTCAATTCCAATTCCAACATTGAAAATATCAAAATGAACACTGAAAAATATAATGATAATAAAATTTTATTCTGATCACAATTCTGATCTTAAAATTCTGATTACAATTCAGATTATTACAGTATTTTAAAAATCCTAAACTAATACAAACTGGCCTATTTCAAAACTCTAATGCACATAAATGTTTTTAAAAGATGTGCTCCATGTCTAGGGTTTTCAAAATTGTAGTTACCCACCTTGAATGGTCCCTTGCCACCGTGAAGAACCTTAATTCTCCCTTATTTTAAATCTCAAAAAAACTCTATTTTAACCTTCAAAAACCTTCCATTAGCCCCAGAAAAAACCTTATTTCAAATCCCAAAAACAATTGAAGCTAGAAATCAAGTTTCAATGGTGTCTTGTTTCCTGAGTGTGAAATTTTTTAACAAAACTTGAAATTTGAGAACTCACAACTTTTTTTTTAACATGAAAACTTGAAAAAACAAACAAAAATGCAAAAGAAAGGCACAAAGAAGCTTAAGCCTCTTGTTTCAAAAAGAGAAAGCTTCTTCAAAAAGTGAAAAACTCTTTAAACCTAAAATCGAAACTGAATTCTTTTTTTAAAAATTCGGTCTGATTCTGATTCTGATTCTCAAATGAGTTTGAAACCAAACCGAAGTCCAATTCCAGTACATACAATGCCATAACAGGGGATGATTCCATCTTAGTTCCATAACTGGTTCCCCTTTATTGAATTTCAATCCCATCCAGTTCTAAAAATGAAACTTGATTTCAATTCCAAAATTGAACGAAAACTGACCTTGGATAATGGGTCCATCTGGGTAACCAGCCAAGATTGGTTTAGACCTAAGGTGCAAGAGTTTCTCATTGAAAATTCAATAAAATAAAAACTAAACATGTTAGGGAAAGTAGGGAGTGCTTTTGCTACTATTGGAAAGCCCTTGATGAGTGGGATTTGGCAGATTTTGAATTGATGTTGATTTCTTTATTTTTAAAACTGGAGGTTCAAAAGATACTGAATTTGGAGTAACCTTTGTCATTGGAAATTTAATAAAAATTCAAAATTCAAATTCAATTACTGTTGGGTAACTAGTTCACACTTGGGCCAATTCCACAGGCCACACCGGTTACAATTAGTTTCAGTTTAATAGTTGACAGTTTCACAAATCACTGTTAATATTTGATAAATTATCCTCCATAGAAACTTGAAGAAAACCACAAGACTATGTAGATATGTCACGCTCAAGCTTGAACTTGTGTTTAAATAGTTTTAAACTCAAGTTAACGATATGTGTTGGGCAAGGAAGAGTTCAACACTTTCTTTTTAAAATAATTAATGTTCAGGTTGACCTGTGAATCCAGGAGGCATCTGCTCGAGAAGTATTGTTGTACATTCATGGGTACAACGTAAACCATAAAGACGCCATCAAGCAAGCAGCACAACTCAAACATTCTCTGAAGTTCAAAGGCCTTGTAATTGTATACAGTTGGCCTTCCAATGGGACATTGTGGGGATACAAGCATGATGAAAAGCTCATTGAGAAATCAGCCCCCTGGCTTCATCAATTTATCACGACCCTTTTAACTGAGGTATGAATTAGAGACCCAAACAAATTCTACAAGTTGTAGATAAGTTCAGAATAACTCTAGTCTGTAATGTCAGCCTACCAGGGAAATGTTTGTCAATAGAACAAATGTGTTCAATTTGTTTGTCAAGAGATTGTTGAGCGTAAGGACAACAAAATGAAAGAAAGAAGCCTACACAAACATTGGAAATATGGTATCAACCTCAAATAATGGTGGATATTTGTTACTTGATTGTAAATGGATAATCCATTGTTGCCTCAAAGTTCTAACCATGGGTAAAGTTTACTGAAATTCATTTCCAAGACATGATGGAATGTCCACTGAAAAAACACACAAGCCATAGAAGATGCACATATTTAGTGTTTTGAAATCATGTGCAGGTGGAGGAGGTTAAAAAGGTCCATATCCTTGCACACAACATGGGGAATCGTGCCCTAATTGAAGCACTGCAAAATTTCCAAATTCCTGATCGCTGGAGCTTTGTCCAGGGAAGTACAAGCCAGAGCTCCAACAGGCAAAATATAGTTCAAGTTGATGTCAAAGGAGTTTTGGAAAATGTCATTTTTTTGGCACCTAATGCAATGAGGGCCAGATTTGAAGACATGGACTTTGACAGCATCTGTCGTTGGAGGTGGGAGCAACAAAGACACTTATATTTCACAATTTACTCATCAGCTGCAGACCAAAAGCTCTTTTTACCAAAGAGGTTGCATGAGCAAAATCAATTGGTAGACACCCAAAGCCTTGTGCATATGGAAAAACGTGGAAAGTTCTACAGCTTCACTAGGCCCATTGAGGTGATTGATACATCTGGAGTTGACATCAACATGTCACCTCAACATTCGTACAAGTACTTGGATTGCAAGTTCTTGCATGATGATATTGCAAAAGACATTCAAAATTTGTTGAGTTCACACAAACCAGCTGCAGAACGGCACAAGAACATACTTAAAAGTCGAGGGAGATCATTATTTCTTGTAAAACATGAAAACTCGCCAATTTTCTATGCCTTCAACCCAAGTAGGTCGGAGAAGGATGGGAATTGGACACTAAAGGCGGAGAGCATAGAGCAGGAAGAAATACAAGCTACAGCAAAGCACTCCAGCTATCAGACAGAGTAGATTGATAGCAATATGTAAACAACAGCTGTATTGTAAATGTTTTATTTTTCCAACAAGAGAACCATTTTGTAAATTCAAGCCATCCTGAAGTCTAACATAGCATTTGAAGTGCCCTATTTGTATGAGATCACCCTGGGCTGGAAACAAATTGGAATGATTAGTGAAATCGAGTATATCAAGTCCAACACATGTGAATTTTACTACTATACCTGACATTAGTTAGGGTCAAATCACTAAGATCAAAAACACCCAAAATAAATCCTCAAAATTATGTTAACTATTTAGGTGTCTGTGCTTTGGAGGGGTAAATGACCACATGTGCGCACTTAGGAACCTTCTACTAGTGTCAAGAACCAAGAAAAGTGACAAATTTTAAGTTAGCCAGGGAGTGAATATATAAAAAAGTTGATAATAGTAGCAAATTTTGTAAAATTTGGCGCTGGCATGTGTGCAATTGGGACCAGCAAACCAAGATTGGAAAAAAGAACCTTATATATGGAAAACACAACCAACATTTGGTTTGGCAAACAAGCAATGAATTGTTGAGATTTTTGAGCTAGAAAAATCCCAAGTAGGCATCCATTGTGGGAGGAGCAACTTTCTGCTTTGCATATGGCCATCAGCCTCCTAATCCATACCAAGCAGAGTTCAGCAAAGCTCAAAAACTTGAGTCATGCCCTGATTCTCACTCAGCCTGCAGTCATGGTCAATGATATCTCCAACCATAGTACATGTTTTTTCATTGCCATCTTGCCACGACCCTCTTACAAAACCACCACATTAATGATCCTTGCACTACACTTCTCACACTTGCACAATCATGCACACAATTTCCTGCAGATGAAAGTTGCATACAAAGTCAAGAACAGATAAATTGTCTTCATTGGCTAACCTGCCTGTAACAAAACATACAGCTGTTGAACCCAGCCTATGCAATTCTCAACCTTGGGCAATCTGCCACCTTGAAAAGCTTTTCTTGCAATCAACAGATTTTTTCTGTCAGCACACATGCAGATTAACCTCTACGCAGATACACACATTCAAAGCTTGAAGAACAAGCCTGAGTCTCAAAATTGCACCTGAGAAAAAAGTTCACCAGCAATACAGTGAAATGTGAACCTTGACTAAGGTTGTCCTCACAAGCTGATTCTGTGCGCACTTTCTTGCTTTACACACCTAGTGAACCCCTGAATCAACCATTCTGAGCTGTTGATTGGTTGCAACTGGATCATGACCTGAGAAAGAAACCCAAATCCATCGAAGAATCTGATAAACACAGCATATGCTATAGAAGATAGGCATCAAGGCTTGGAGAAACAACAGTCAAAAGCATTTCTCCATATTTGCAATTTCCCATAAGAATGTACCAAGACCACATGTGACCCCCCTGCACATTATGATCTCTCCAAAAAGTGGGATCCTCCTCAAGCTCAAACTGCTACTCTGGCCAATGCTGCCAGGGCTGCTGCATAATTGATGTCTGCACTAATTTCCCACCAGAAGAACGTGGAGGTGCACCTCATGCAGTGCAAGAACCTGTTACTACAATACCTGCTGAGACATTCTGCTTCAGAGGTGTTACGACAACATCTGAGGACCCTAGTCACATTCCTGCCTGGGGTTGCTGCAGCAGCCACAATATGCAAAATACCTGATCTTCCCCTCACCTCAGCATCAATGGGACGTTTCCCTTGGTCTTGCAATGTGCCTTTACTGCAAGGTTCATGCAATATTTCAGGCTTGTTCAAGAAAAAAACTTCTGGGATCAGCATCCTTTCATGCACATGTCTGTGTGACATCATAGTTGGAGAACAATAACCTTATTAGTGCTTAACTACACAATCCCCCAGTACTACATTTGAGAAGTGCATCTTAGTCTACCATATGCTAACTGTTGCATTAACAGCAGGCAAACCACCAGCATCCCCACCATCTTTCAAAGCCCATTTTGATGTCACTACTGCCCTAGGTCCTGAACCTGTAATTGTCTTCACCCAAAGTTCCCCATGCTTGCATACTTGTACAATTCATGCTCTTAGCTGCACTCTGGTCTGCAAATTAAGCATGCAGTGTCTTCATTTGGACATTTCACACATTCTGGTATTCCCACCCTTTAAGGGATGCAAAGAGTGCAAATCTGTCTATCTTGTGGATGGACAATTAATTATCATTAAGGAGATACAAAGCATGCATTTTGCTGTGCAGGTGAAGTGCACAAATACCTACAGTAGAGAAAACAACAGAAAACCAAGATAAAAGCAATCAAAACAAAGACCTGTCATCCAAAGCTCTTCATTCTCCTCCTGTCTTCACATGTTTCTCAATTTTAGACATATGCATGATCTCCATGACTGATGTTTCCAGCTTTGCAGACCAATTCAACCAATATATAACCCAGTCACATTGACTCTCTCCATTGTGGTTCATCAACAACAACAAAAACACCAATCAGAGTTCACAAAATTAAGAGCCACCATCCAAAGACCAAGGAAACCATGCAAGGACCAACTTTTGAAGGCCCTCCTCTGATCCATTGTTATAGTTTTGTGATGCAGAGTGGCTGGGTTTGCAGGCTTCAACTTTGTTTGCAATTACAACTGCTGTCTAACCTATTGAGTGGCCCATGTATTAGACCCCGCACAATGGAAAACAGCAACTGATTGTTTCATAAATTACAGCCAGTTTAAGGATAAGCTCCATTTGAGCTATTTTTCCCTTCCATACATACAGTTTGGAGTCAGTGGTTACTTTTGTTTTCAGGCAGGACGGAGCAAGAAATCTACAACCTGGTCAATAACAGCATCACACTCTTTTGATGGCCTTCCAAAGTGCAGGTCAGCACTGCAGTCCAGCACAAAGACAGGACAGCCATGAATTACTGATGGTGCTCCTGAGGTGGACATAATATGACCTTCACGCAACTGGGCTCCTGAGTCACCTGCATAACAGGGCCAAACTTTTCAACTCTCAAACCCTGAACCTGCTGGGAGTGCAGCTGGCCAAAGCAACTTAATGCTGGATTCTGTTGCCTCTGATGTGTTACTCTTGAAGTTTATATGGTTGTCTGGTACACAAACCACACTCACACAAGGGAAAAAGGATTCATAGTGTACAAGATCCAAGCGATTGAAGTCTTCTTGCTGGTTCTAATCACAGCCGCCTAAGAGGACACACTTAATTAGGAGGATTGATCACCTGGACAGTCCTGACACCAAGCTCTGTACTGGCAATAGCTTGATACGTGTCCTTAAGCTTCATCAACTCCCCTGTTACTAACAGTAGCTATATAGGACATAGAGAAGTCCATGTAGACACTTGAGGCAAAATCACTTCAGATGAAGTAAAAGGTTTACAAAGGACATCAAAGCGCATCTGATGGGAACTAAAGACAAAGGAAATTGCTCCACTGTTACCTGGATTCTCGAATGCACCCTCTATGAACCACTTTTCATGCTTCTCATGAATACGTTTGAGGTAATCAAGACTGACGCCTGCTTCCTCAGACCTTGCACTGCCATATAGAAAATAAATCATTTCTCATTTATGCAGAAACAAAAGCCTCAGGTGTTCCAGTCCCACAAAATTGGCAACTATGATGATGAACAAGAAAATCAATAAGTATATTCATGATCATTGCTGCTTTATTAATTTCAGAGGATAAGTTTGTGAGAGCACCGTGCTTTCAACCGGTCATAGCACACTACAGGATCAGCTCTTAGATATACAAAAGCATCAGGCACCTGCATCAGCAACAATACAACAATTGGATTCAACAATGCAGGCTTGGGCATTTCACACAGAGACATGTTCATGAACATGTCAACCAGACAAATGGGAGCATGCCAACAGTCCAACATGAGCACACAACAGTTGATTATTTCCTTTGCATGGTAAGGTCTCTCATCAGAATGTAGTATTTGGAAAGCAAGGAAAGAGATTTTCACAGCCAAAGAAAGAATGTCTACACAGAAAGAAGAAACAAGCAACTACCCTTTCATGCAAGAGAAAGCACATAATTATAGGTACGAGGGCAAGAAGGATATGTACCACATTAGGCAGGGCTGCCACAACACCATGGTACCATGCTTCATATGCAGCAACCTCAAGTGCATTGAGATAGCCTTGATCTTTCCCTGTTTCCACAAATACGCAACGGTCTGTTAACACTGAGCGCTCTGTCAGCAGAAAAGCAGCCTTTGATGTCGAAGCTGCAGCATTTTGCTGAAGAAATCTTGTGGTGAACACAAAACTTTGAAACAAGTATGCATATCTGCAACACACTACCCACCACTAGTTACAAACTTAAAGAGCCCAAACTTCCTACAATTGATGCAACCACTGCAAGGCTGGATGCCTAGGCTAACTTGGCAAGCCTCTCCCACCAGGCACAAAGAGATAACAGTAAACTGGGTGCACAAACCCATGTGCAATGTGAATAATCTTCTCAGTTCAGTTGAACCCACACTGTTTTTACACCAATGGGGTCTAAGATGCAGCCATTAAAGGATGAAGAGTCTTCTGTTCAAAAAGCAGCAAAATCCCTTCTCTTGCATGCAAAATTTATCTAAAGTACCTGCCTTTGTTGTGAGAGCCACCCAGGATCACAAGCACTACTGGCCCAGTCATTCAGTCCTGCCCTACTGAACCCAATTCCCAGACCACTATACTCTACTCCATATCTCCAGGAGCTAGGCATTAACAGCTTGAAGACATGCTATGGTAGGACTACAATCAGAAGATTTGTGGTTATGGACCTGTGTGGATCTTTGTAGAAAGCTTCAAGCATGTTGAGACCTGTTCCATTCACATTTTGCCACTGTCCAATTGGTTCTTGCAATACCTCTGAGATACTGCATGAAAATAGCCATATAGCAAGAATATTAGCAACTCTCATCTTAGACTGTGCAACCCAAGATTTAGTATCAGAAACCTGTGAACAACCAAAAGGAACCACATGCCAGTGTTCCAATTCAGGAATTTGGGATTGGCACTGCTATGTCCTGTTCTTTCTACATGTCAGTAAGTCCTCATCTTTCTCATCCTTCAGATACTTTTTACACAAGAGAAGAGATGTTTCCCAATTCTTGATATTTTCAAAGAGAGCTACATACAATTGTCCATTAACAACCTAGGCTACATTAGAATGGGACGTGGCAGTAAAGCGCTGAGAAGTTCAACACCCAGATGCATGATCAACTCTAGTAGATCTTTGAAGAAAATTGGCATTGAACCACATTATGTGGGATGGACCTAGCAGAACATCATTCTTTACAAGCATAGTTAGCACACCCTTCCAAGGAAAGACCCCTGAATCCTCACATGGGCCTCTGCATCAACCAACCTAAAGCACAAGCTAGAACACATATGCATGTTGTGAACAAGAAAAAATGGTACAGAGATTGAGATTTTCTTGTGAAAGCTACTCACTGGGAAGAAGAAATAGCATTCAATCAATGTGTGTAGGCCCAAATGAGACAGAGTGAAGAAGAAACATACTGGTGGAGACGAGGATGTGAATGAAGCAATTTGAGGATGGTAGATTTGCCAACACCTATATTACCCTCAAAGGAAACACATACAGGGCCATGAGTTTCCCTTCCCACCTTCTGCCCTCCTTTACTATCTCCTTGATTTTGTCCTGCAAAATGGTCATCGACAAACTGCTCGAATGCCTTGTCTTCACCACCTTCAACTTGAGCTTCCATCTCTAGCTGCTCCTGAACAGTTGGCCTCTGTTGCTTGGAAATTCACCAGGTTGCTTCCTTGATTACCTAGGGCAAGAATTGAGTCACCCAAACTGTTTTAAGATGTTCTTCACAATGCAAGTCAATTATTTCAGAATGTGATTGCATAACTCATCTGTCAGTCAGCTAAGTTGTCACTTCCAGGTGAAGATGACAGCAGAATCCTTTATTTCTCTTTCTCCTAGGACGATCATGTGTCAACATGAGAAGTAAGATACAGAAGGTCAACAACCACTAAAGGGAAACATCAGTAACAGGTGTACCAATGTAAGAACCTAAATCACATAATCTTGGTGTCCATCAAGTTTCACTGTTGAGACTCTGGAATGATATGTCATTATTCAATGCACCTTCTGATGGCTTGCCCCCGATTGGGCTTCTCACCCAATCAACAAGCATCTTTCTGACGAACTTCATAGTGGCAAGCCAATTTAGCAACTAAAATATCAAGACTTTCAATGTCTACATTTTCTTTGACACCTCTGGAATTCAACCCATCTTCTCCAAGAGTGGTATCCTACATGAATCTAACGGTACTTGTTCAAAAGACAAGGTGTGACATTCATGGTAAACCATTATGGAGAAGAAGACTTGAAACTGGAGAAGACAAAGACTTCTTTGGAGAAGTGTTCATTCAGCAGTAGACAAAGCTTTGGGGTTCAGGATTACATTCAAGATGGTCCAAGTCTATCAAATATGCAACCACACAGCCTTTTACTTTTCCTGGCAATGCACTCCTTTTGTTTGTCCCACTGAAAGAACAATGAAGATCTGAACACTGTGTGCTTTAGTCAATTTGTTGTTCACAGTCAGGCACTGAGGTAACAGCCTATCTTGCACCAAAATTCATGTTCCAAGAATTGAGCATGACAAAAAGGGTGCATTCATAATCCGTGAATTGGGCAAGAGAATCGATGTTCTGTTGTTCCCCACTTATATTGTCAAAAGAATTCAGAGGGCTGAAAGTGAGACAGAAAAAGTGAAGACCCTATAGACAAACACAAATTGAGGCTCTTTGCAAAATATGCTGCAAAGCTCTGACTGTTTGCTCCAAATCCCTTCCTTCCCACACAATAGTGGGAAAAAGAATTTGCCCAAAGAGTGGTTCGCTTAAGCATATACAAGTTTTCTTCATAGAACAAAAGGCAGCACACCGTCTGAGAGACTGGAAATGAGGTCAGGTTTTCGCTACTCAAAAGGAACTCCTGTTCAATGAGCGCTGCTCACTTTCGTTGCTATCCTTGAAGGACAGGAAGAATCATCAATAGAAAGAAGGGAAACCAAACCCAGATGAATAACAAAAACCTTTTGCGTTTCCTCTGCATGCAATCCCAACAATGTGTGGGGAAGAAATGAAACGAATGAACTGCCTTGTGTGTTGTTGTTGTCGTCCCACACCCGAGGGAAGAAGATTCAGTCTACCCAAGCAAATCAAGTGAAGAAAAAGGAATGACTACGGCGAAAAAAAGGCACCCACAACACCACCAAGATATGAAAGAATAAGCCAAGAATTTCAAGCTTTGAAATTCTTTACCTGCTCACGTAGCTGCTGATGTTTGACGACCCATCATTCACCATTGGATTGTGTGAACTTCAATGTCCAGTTGCAAACAATTGCATTCTGCAACTGAAACATTTTAAAGACCCAATCAAAACAGCTGCAATCACTTACATAAGCTAAGTAAAAAGCAGGGGGCGTTTGATGGGCATGCCAGGAAGCTCATCAATCACATCCCATGAAAGTTCAAACTGTCGACGTGCTGCGTCTGGATCCTCGAGTGCTGGCACTGAAGATCTTTTGCAAACCCAAGGTCACACCTTGTGCAAAAAGCTCAACAAATTGTTACCAAAAACAAATAAACAAACAACCAAGCCCTAAAACATGTAAGACATGTAAGGACTAAGGACCAGTGTTGATCTGGCATAGAGTAAAGACCTGCTCCTGGTATCAACTAATCAACACTGGTAGCAAAGACCCTTCCAGACTGGTCTGAGCTGAGGCAATAGCAGCCTTTTACACCCATGCCAGCCTGATAGGAACCTCAGGTAATACCTTCTTGTACCAGTTTTACATCAGTCTCAATACTAGGTGTATAGTGCATACTTGCTTCATACAAGCCAAAAACTAGTTTGGACCAGTGTTGGGCTGTTCTCACTTTTTTAGAGAATATCCAATTCCAGTTCTTGCAAGAGTTTACAAGAATTGGCTAGCTAGTTTCTCAAACAATTTTTAATTTCAAATTTTAATACCTGCCCCAGTTCTTAGAGTGTCCCAACAAATCGCACATTTTCATAGATTATTTAAGATTTGAAGCCAAAATTCCCTAAAGGGAGAATAAAGCCTTAACCACACCTCACAATATTATGTCAAACAGAGAATTTGCTATGGATTCTTCAAGGAGGCAGAAACAGGCAATGATTCAGCATCTAGAACAAAATAACTTTTCCAAGCTCAGGCACATCAGTAGCAAGTGGATCCAAACGGGACACCGGCAAATTAGTAATCCACAAGCATACGGATGCCATCAGGAAAAAAAAATCACAAGCATGCAAGATAATGGACATTGAGATATGAAGATGATGAGGGACCAAAGAGTGTCCTTATGAAGATCAAAGGTCAATACTTTGACAAAATATAGCTTCCTTTTTTTGTCAAGCACAACACACAATTGAACTGAACAAATTTGTCACAATCAAGTACATCCTATAAAGAATCAAATTAGCCCACAACACAACAAGAGCCAATACATTCTCATGAACTATGTGTCCAAATGGGGTAGGAGCAGCATTGAGTATGTCTCCACATCTACTTTGTGTGCCATCCATTACTTGTCTTGGCACCTTGCCCCGCAAAACCTTCACATTCAAACCCAAATCCACCAATTATTTCTCTAGAAACTTAAGGCATAATCCTTCTGAACCATCACTTCTTGACTCATGTAAAAACAAAACAACGGTTTACTGCTCATACCATATTGTCTGTAAAAGTTGTAACGTTGGCTTGCAGGAACACTGCTTCCAGATGAGACCATGACTTTCTTGCCGTTAATATATCTGCCCACACGCTTGCCTTGGGTTTGTGGTTTGTGTTCTTCATGGGCTTGTCGAGGAGAATATGCAGCCTCCTTGCCATGTGGTTTTCTACTTCGTGGTTTTTCTAGGGCAACTGGGACCACTTGAACCACTGGTGGGTAATAGGTGTGTGGTTCATCTCGGCTGCAATCCAAGTAGGTAATCAATTTGCAAAGGAACATTAGGGACCCAATCTGATCACCTTCTGAGTGAGGATGTCAATAAGTGGAAGGTTAACCACATCAATTGTAAGGAAATCCATATGTATAAAAACCCAACACTTACATGCAACAATCCATGTGTCTTCCAGAATCTGATGTGAAATTCTTGGGTTCCACTCGCTTGACAAGCCGTGGATGTGCACTCTTTATGTGGTCTTCAAGCATCTGAGGTTCATGCTGTTTCCCACCATTGAATTCACTGCTTGTTACAGAGACAAAGGGATCAGGGTTCCGGGGTCCAGGGTGTGCTGGGCAATTGCAAAGCCCTAGCTTCGGGGAAGTCGGTCTTACAGTCTGAAGATGACCTTCATGGTGTAGCCAATTTTTTTCCCAAGAGAAAAATCATCATCCATGGGATGTTAAGAAAACTAAATAAATCGGTTTGGAGGAAAGAGGAAGACAGAGGAAAAGAAACGAGTGAATCTAAGATTATTCATAAGACACCGCTTCCCATAAGACCAAGCAATCTCCTCAGATGGAGTAATACACACACACACACACACACATACACATATGATCAAAAAGCACACTGATTCTGCCAGTCATAAAGACCTCCCAGAAAAAATTTAGTGTATTTGGAGGTAACATTATAGAGTGAAAATTTTCTTCAAAGGAGAGGACATTTCATTTTCTGAGCAGGCAATTTCATTTCAAAACGTTCATCTCCTTCACTGGTTCTGTCTTTACACTGGGTAAAGCCCCCCAGGTGAGGGGCATCACCTAAATTGGGCCTGCACTCTACTACTCACACAGCCCATATTTCAGTCATGCCCTCACCCTTGGACTTTACCCTACACCTCAGTCTACCCATGATGCCATTTTGGACATTGGAGAGAAAGAGATACAGTGACAGTAAGAGTTTAGAGTTTGAAAAGTAAACCATATTTGCAGGGGCTGCAGTGACCACCAGTGAACCTCATCATTTCAAGCTGGGCTTTGCAAACCTTGAGCTCAGCAAATAACTCATTACACTTTTGTTCACAGTCTTTGTGAACTACTGCCGCCTCCATGGCCTAACCAACAAGCACCAACATAAAATTATCCATCACAATCCAACATGTGGAAACTTCAAGTGCCTTGCAAAGACTGTCAGAACAAATTCAGTGCCGAATCCACAACCCATAGAGAAACAAAATGCAGTAGATGTTTTACCTCTTTGTGAAGCTTTACATAGAATTTTCCATACTCAGAATTCGTAGTTTGCCATTGCCACTCCTCCTTCTGCCGGCAGGATTCAGCCACTGACCAAACCCAATGCAACAATTGGACAATGCCAATGAGATTCAAAACATCCCAAAGAAAGAATGCACATCACCCTAATGCATCTAATTATTGCTTGAGTACAATTTTGTTCCAAATTCAGTTGCTTGCAACTTGTGCCATTTCTTTTCAGAATAAGCGAATTGGATGATGGAAGAAACTACAAAATGTATGCGATCAGATCTGCTGCTTTGTCATAAACTACAAAGAAAACAGTGATGGAGAATGAGGTTGGCAAACCTGCAGAATTCTATCTATAGTTTTTCAAGAGAAACATGAGTGGTACTGAATTTTGAAGAGGTGAAGGATTCTCATAGTTTTGAATATTACAGTATCTGAAGAATGATTTGGCTCTTATTCAATTCAGTCTGTGATACTCATAGCACTGTGTTTTGTGGACAACAAAATCTTCAACCGTGCAATCAATCTGTTGGAATTCCTCATTGAAAAAACTGTTGGGATTGTGCAATATTGGAGAAGAGAATGACACAAACTGACATGTCAGACTCTCTACTAACACAGTTTTCTGTAGACTCCTCAGATAGGAGAGGCAAACATATACATTGAGCAAACAAGAAAGGACAAGGAAAGGGGCCGAAAGAAGATCTTAAGGATGCTACAACAAAGCTTTAGAGCTTCTGTGGTAAGGATTGGTACCCATGACTGCAGTCAAAAAAAGTGTGTGGTGTCAAAGATTGTTGTGTCTGGAATTGTGGTTTGGAGCTCCCTCATTATTCTTCTTGTACATGCCACAGCCTCAGGCTCCATCATTCATGCTCTGCAGAAGCTTTTTCCAAAACCCCAGGAGCAATTCACATCCAATAATGTTCTTGGGCCCAACTGGTGATCATGCCACATGAAATTGATGATGAAAGACTTGTGAAAAACAACAAGATTGTATAGTAAGCAGCTGGCTCATATGGAGGAGAATTCAAAAAGCCCACAAAAGCTGATAGAAAACCATCTGGCACTTACAGATATTATATGAAACCCATCATCAAGTAGGAAGCAATCACTTCCAGTGATGACAAAACCCTCAGAAAGAGGTGAAAGGGCAGCAGGCAGGGGGGTGGGAAGCCAATGGGAATGTGAAGAGGCAGGAGGACGCCTTGTTCTTGATCTGTCGTGCCCTTGGGGTTTGATCCCTGTCTGCAACTCTTCGTCTTCTCCAGCACCTCATCCCCATTTGGATATACCCAAAATTTTCCAGAGATCTCCATTTGGATTTGTCTCCAGAGAATTTCTCTGGAGACCCAGAATTCTCCAGAAACAAAATTTCCCTAGTATGCTTCCCTTCCACACATTATTCAAAATTGTGCTTTTCCAAACAGAGATCAAATCAACAAAAACCATGAGACTCTCACACAAACAGAAAAAAACTGTGTCTTCATATGATTTTGGTTGATGCACAAAGTTTCTGACTAAGACTGACCTCTGATTTTAATGCTGCAAACATCAAGTGCAGCTGAAGAAGAATCTTCTTTCTTGCAAACAACGAGCAAGCAAGCAAGCAACTGTCTCTCTGTTGTTTAGGACTCCAAAAGAATCCACCCATGTAGAGTTCTTTCATGAACCAGATGCAAAACTAACAACAGAATTAACTATATACCCATTCATTTTCATCCAACCTTTTTCATCCAGCCATGAGCTATAGAGCTTTAAAAATATGTGGAGAACATCAAAAATACTTGCAAGTTCAGTTGCTTTGGTGAAAGAACTGACAATGACAAATGCTTGCAAGACTTGAAAATACACAAGTAGCTAAAAAATTGTCAATTACACAAGCCTGGACGAAAGCATCTTCAATCATAAAGGAATTGGCAAATGATGCATTTATACATAAAGCTTGAGTGATCATATACCGTAGTACAGGGGTAGCTTCAACACATGTCTGTTGAATAAAAATAATTTTCAAGATTCCATGTCCAAAAATTAAAAATATTCCTGACTATTCCACAAGATTCTTTATTTCTCTTCACAGATTTTTGTCTTTTGAAAATTGAGACATTTCTAAAGATAATATAATTAGTGGCAAAGCTGCCAAGGTATCATGATACGATAAATATAACACAATTGGCCTAGTGCTATGAGGTTTTAATGCTTGATTATAATTTTACTCCTAATAGGGTCAGGTCATATGTAAGTTGCTCGATCACTATTTTTGTGGAGGTTTGCTAAACAAACTGTGAGAATACTATAAAAAAATTAGTGGAGTAACATTGGTATGTGCAATGAACCATTAGGTCAGAATCCCATCTTTCTATCATCCACAAATGGCAAACCTATGTAAAGAACCCTTTAGTAGATCAAATGAGAAAACTTGTAATAAATAAGCTCATCGGCAATAACTGGTTTCATGGCTGTCACCTCTGAGTGAATGTGCAAAAAGTTGAACTGCTGAAATCCAGTCAATACGAGAAGGACCCACTGAAAAGAGAAGAGAAAACCCTATAAACTGTATATATATATACACACAAGGATGGAAATCGATCCACAAAAAGTACAAAGCATGTTGAAACAAATGTAAACACACAAGAGAAAAACCAAAACAATCAAAACAGTATTAATGAAGTGGAAGACCTAAACCTAAAAGGGCATCCCCTAATCAGCTAACGATGGAGGTGCATTAGCTTGTATGTGTGAAAATTTGAAGAATTGTGATTAAATGTGTCAACCTGATGAAAAATTGTGATGAGTTGCGCACACTAGAGGGGTATTGCGATTCTTTCAAGTTAGGTAGTCGAGGAGTTATAGTTATCTCACATGCAAACATACTTGGTCATTAGATTCCAGGAATTAGTGATTGAGCAGCTTACATGTGACCAACCCTAAGAGCATCCCAGAGGTGCTCAGTATGTGACCCTGCAAATTAAAATCAGATGAAGAATATCCAAACATGCCAGTTTGGCTCAGCAAAACGGTTTTCGGCCCTGTATGTTTGCAGAGTTTGCCAAGGCTGGTGAAAGGCAGAGCAAAGTTGTGCACCGGCCACCCAAGAGTGTAATAAATATGATCTGATTGATGGTCCCTGTTTCTGATTGGTCAATCATAATGATTGGTCTAGGTGGTTTGCCACCTAGACCGATTAGTAGTCTCCCACTTATTTGCAGTTTTAGTTTTATGGGTGGGGTTGCAAAAAAGTAAATAATGAAACTTAGATGTGAGAAATAGGTTTGTACTGAGAACCCCTGAGGATGCTTCAAGCTTATTCCTTATTACTAAGACTATTCATCTCTCCAGTTCAACTTAGCACGGATTACAACTAATATGTTCCTTCAATCAAATAACTAATATATCCATTCAATATGCCCACTCCCAACCCTAAACCTCCCCCACCCCCAAAACCTCAACTTGTATGTCAATTAGGAATGAAATTAAGGTGATGAAAATTGTGCAGGCCAATATGACATACTCAATTTCATGTTCAAGTCATGGCAGTGCCTTCATGAGCATATTTGTGAGCATCTCCAGACTCCAGTGTACTATACAATTCGTGAGGGATATAAATAATAATTTTATTGAATTTATTGAGGAGTGTCTGAAGCTTAGTCTAAGTCACACCAACAAAGAGGGGAAGGCATATTATTGCAGGCCTGGACTATAATGACATCAAGTTTAAAGGCGACATCACAAAATTCATTTTGCCATTGTGTTCTGTTCTTTGCCCAAAGCTATTCCTAAATTGTGAAAGATGAGAAACCCAAGATGCTAGGTCCCGCCATGCACACATCATAGTTTACATGGTGAAGGAGCCAACAAATCAACTTGGGTGACTGATTCCATTCATCTAAGTTGAAATCCATGGCTACGGAATGATGGTCATGTACATAAATACATTTTGAATGATAGTCAACACATTTGTTTCAGTACTTCACTTGAGAAGAAAAAACCAAATTCTTGAGCCTGGGATTGCATCTGACCTAATTGTATTTCAAGATAGCCTAGTAAGCAACTTCACCAAACCCTTTCCAGAAAATTGAATGTGTCATGATAATCAAATACTGGTTTTTGTGAGAAATTCAATTCTTGGGGATTGGGCCTTATATAATAACATAAAATAATAAAAATATATATTTTAGACAAAGAACAGGCTAACAACTCATCCTACACCAATTAAGAGGCAAATCATCCAATCCCAGATTGTTTTTTTTTCATTAATGAATTGTATTGATCATCAAGAGATCCTTTCTGGTTTCAAGCATCTGACAACATTTGAGATTATTTTATGGAACAGGGTTTTGCTCACTTCAATTGTGTAGTACATTAGCAAAGCCAGGATGATCTGTTTATATTTGACTCCATTTCCTTAGGTCAAATTGATTGCCAAATTTCATGTCAAGGTTCTAGCTGAGGGGTGGTGGTTTAAACAATGGCCAAACTGAAATCAACATATAAGGACATGTAGCCCTTCATCAACCTCTAAAGATTAGGAGTATTTTTGGTTCTCGTTGGAAGAACAGCACATTCATCAAAAAACCCACATCTAAAATGTTGATTGAAATCTTGTTTTTCTTCAAGCTATCATGAAAGTATGTGAACCTTTTTGCCTTCAATTCTCCATAAGCACATCCAAAAAAAACAATCATTTTTTTTTAATTTAACAAAAAACAATTCACGAGATTGTATCCAAATGATTTTTTTTGATGTTGAAGATTTAGATGTTGCTCACATCTATTTTAGAACAATACCTCACACTTCAAATTTTGTTTAATTGTTATGAGTCAATATAGCCAACTTGTTCTAGATTTATTAAGTAATCATCATTCAAGAATTTATTTGATAGGCTTGACATGGGTTAACTTTTAATTGACACTTGACCAAAACAGTCCCAAGTGACAAAAGGGAGGTGTGACTACATAATCACCCAATAGTCACAGAAAATTTCACCATTTAAAAAATTCAACTTGGTAGAGTTTTAAGTGACCTCAAGCTCAATCTTTTGGTTGACAAAAGAAAAGGGAATTTGGTTGAAGAATGGAAAATCCCCACCATTGAAAGTGCAAGTCCACTAGTTATCGATGGTTTTCAAAATTTTCATGTTTTTGAAGGATTTGACCAAGCTACCATCCTTCATTATTGATGATAAAATTTTATAGGGTAAGAGAGAAGGTTCCATATGAGGTTGGTGAAAATATTTGCTCAATTTGGACTTGGAAATGAGGGAGAAAAAAATGATCAAAAATGCACATCCAATGGGTATCTACACAGAATCAAAGAAAAGCAACATTTTGTGACAATGTTTGAGCACCTTGATGTTTCCCAATGCTTCTCATATTCCACTATTTATTGAATGTTTGTATATGGAATGTATTATAGTAGATTATTGATTTGAATACAAAGAGGGTCCATTAAATACCTTGCTTCAACTTAATCTTTTTAACTTAATTATTATCTAAAATATATAATATTGTTAACCGATCACTAAACAATAATTTTATCTAGTGGATTAATAGTGTACAAGGATGAGAGACTTGGATGCAATTGCCAATAACCCCTCTCGAACAAGTCTTCATGTTAAACTTTATTTGGTTTACAACACATCTTGTTTTGTTAATCTTACCTTGGTTAATTTGTAAAACTATTGACTCTACTTCAAATAATGGAACATTTCCCCCTTTAATGGGTCTAATGTTAGAAAGCAAAGGTGAGATTGAGAAAAGTTTAAATAAATAACATTCAATTGAAAATCAATAGCCCCATGAAATACCAATTGTCAATGTAAATGAGTTAATTATTATCCAAAGTCTCCTTTCCATAAGATGATGACAAACTTTGAGTATCAAGTTGTCGATTGCACCTAGTGTAAAATTATCAATGCAACAAGATACCACAATAGCCTAAAATGTAACATCAAGAGCATGAAGAAAAGAATGTTAACTCTATTTCTATTACAAATTTATTAGCAAAAGAGAAAAATGGGTTAAGTTTAGACTTGGAAATGGTTTAGAAAAGAGAGTGAAAGCTTAAAATATTGACCTTTTGACTATGTTGTTTAAACTTTTCTTTTTTTTTTTGTAACAATATTTGCAAGTTGCATGGGGCTATAGGTATGTAACATAATTTTATATGTTTGTTTTCTACTTTCTCTTTAGTTAAATGATAATGAATTTCTTTGTGTTTTGTACAATTGTGAAACACATGGTTTTTAATTAACTTTATAAATCTTTCATTATTGCAATGTACTTTGATTGTTGTGCTAAAATATGAATTGAAATTGTGATTGACATGTGAAGAAAGTAATTGATGGACCACCAAGATTTAGTTCATGAAGAAGTCTTTTGAACCATATGGCTTCTTATGATCCAACCACAATAGCCTAATATTAAAACTTTGTTGAATAATAAAAAATAATGTTCTATCTTTTTTATTGCCAAATGATGGGGCAAAACTTAAAATTGAATAGGTAACTTTCAATTCATCTTACTATGTTAAAATCAAATGCCCAATCCACATTCATGTATCCAATTAATTGTGGTAGTGTTCCCCTTTCACATAATATGCCATAATCCAAGGTATCATTGACATAACATATGATGCATTTTACTACATCTAGATGGGTTTGATGTGAAGAGCTCATGAATCTACTTACTATGTTAATTTCAGATTGAATGTCAAATCTAATAACACAATAATATATCAAACTTGTTACCATTTGACAATAATGATTTTGACCTACAAGATCAATACTTGTTTCAATTACCAATTTGAAACCTTTAACCAAAAGCACAATAGTAGACTTACAATTAGTCTTATTGAATTTTTGAAACATTGACTTGGCATATTCAGTTTGATGTAAGAAAATTCCTTAGCTTTAATGACAAAACTAGATTCCAATTTATTTTCTAAACCTTTCCTCAATCTACCATGTCAAATTCATCTCTAAAATTTTGCTTCAATCATGTATTTTTTGGTATCATCGCATGTTATGAACTAATTGTTGACATACAATATGAGAACAGTAATATCGCCTTTGTTATGCATGATGTACATGTTAAAATTTGCATTACTTTTGATCAAGCCATTTTCCCATAAATATGTATATATTCATTGATACCAAGTCCTTCAACTTTGTTCAAGGCCATAAAATGGCTTTGTGCAATTTGCACACTAAACGATTTTTTCCTTTTTATTTAAAGTCATTTAGTTATAACAAGAATGCATCCTCTTGCAATTGACCATGCAAGAATGTTGTTTTAATATCTAAATGATGTATTCCTAGCTATTCAACATAGCTAACTTGAAATGACAATTTTTATAGTGTACCATTTTACCCTTTCAACAAAGGTTTTGGTAGAATTTATATTTTCTTTTTGTTCAAAACTATGAGCCATTAAATGGGCCTTTAATTTTACTTTATCCCTTTCTAGACCTATTATTGTTTTAAATACCCATTTACCATTAACTTGGTGTTTCCTTTTTAAGAGGAAGTTCAAGCAAAAACCATGTCTAGTTTTTCAAGATGGAACCCATCTCATTTTCCTTGGACAATCTTGAGCCATGATAGTTGATTGATTTTTTGAATGACACGTCATCACCTATTGTATCTAGTAAGTTTAAAACTTGAATAGGGTGAAAGCATGGTAAAGTATATATATATAAAGTAATGTAAACAACAAAATATTGGGGTTTCTAAATAATAAAAAATAAACAAGTAGATGATTTTATGGGGATAATAATATTATTTCTAGTAAGTTATTCTTTAACTCTTGTTTACATGGATTTCAAAAGTTAAATTGTTATAATCGTGTATTTTAAACTACTTGTAAGTACTTGAAATGGACCTAAAATTTGTGGCAATTTGAAAAATAAAGTTCAAGTACTTGAAAATAGGTGAATTTTTTTTGTAAGTATTTGGTTTTTTTTTCAAACACCTCAATATTGATGTGATGAATAATCTAATATTATTTTTTCAATTAATAAAGTTTGTTTTCATAAGTATAATCATCCCCAACCTTTGAAAATGATGTAATTGTTGGGGATACTTTTGGGGTATTTTTTCAAATCTAAATGATATGATACAAATTGCTTTGAGAAGTTAGAGGGAATCTATAGATGCTTATGAAAAAAACTAAAAGTTTCATTTATTGTCAAATGCTAAAGGAAGGTTAGAAGTTTTTTTAATTATTTTTTTCTTGTTTTCAAGTAGAAAACAAAGTAACAAGTATGTCCAAAATATCTTGCTTACACCCAACACATTCGTCAAAGTTTATTGTTGAAACACATATTAGAATCATTTAAATGAATATTTTTTATTCATTTTATTTTTAAATTCTTAAATTGAGTGAGAGGTAATTCAATTAGTTATTCGAATGGGAGAATTACTAGGTCAATGGGTGAAAGATATGATGGTGGCAAGCCATCAATATCACTTTTAATAACAAACTCAAAAGGAATTAAGGATTCTAGTTTAACAGTTTGTAGTTATAATTCAAAGGTTGAGGCCAATTTATTTATAGTGGGAGTTTCAAATAGATTACACATATCTAGAGTTGTTGGGAACTAAACTTAAGTAAGTTATTCATCATTTCTTATGTAACTTGCTACTAAGATTTTGTTAGTGTAGTGTCTTCCTATAATATTCATAAATCATCGTCTATAGTAATTGAATAATGACATCAGATCTTGAGTGTGTTTTCATTAAAAAAAACATCTTTTATTAAAATTTTCCTTGTCACTAGGTTGAATAACATCTACAAGCCTTTGAATCTTATAATAACCAACTAAAATTAAGTTTTCAAACTTCTAGTATCATTTTCTTTTCTTTTGGGATGTGAATGTAAGCAATGTTACCATAGACTTGTAGGTTTGGTAAATTTGGTTTGTATATTACAGTTTTGAGTTTCAAGGTTCTAATAGGAGATGTATTCATTAACTTTCTCTTCCCAAAGGTATAGAAACAATTTTTTTGTCACAACCATGCTTGTTAGATGATTTAATTTTTGGATATGCCTAATCTTTCGCAAAACCATTCTACTTTGTTGAGGGGAATAATATGTGATAAATTGGTGATGGATCCCCTCATCCTTACAATATTCAATAAATATTTTAAACATGTATTTGACCTCAAGCAAGATATTTTCTTTCATGTATTTTTTTCCATTTTTTCTTTGAATTTGAAATAATTGGACATGGTTTGATCCTTGTTAACAATACAAATAGATCCAAATTTTCTTGTTAAGTTATCAATTAATTAGGTCAAGCTATACCTATGCCTTTTTAAAGATGATTTAAATGGGTTACAAAGGTTAGTATGAACCAATTGTAAAGGTCTAGTTGTAGTTGTATTATTGGATTCTGGAGATCGCTTGTTATGATTTTTGCCATACATGCAACTTTTTTTTAAATGTTTAACTAGGGGCATATTTAGTAGTTGAATAATGAATCCTCTTTGTGATAGATGGTATAATGACTAATAGTTGATATGACCAATTCTTTTTGTGCCATAAATCTATTATGGTTGGTGTATCTTCTACATTATTTACTATTGCATTAATTTATGTATAGGTTGAATTGACACATAGTTTGTATAGTTTGTTGAAGGGATCTCTTGTGTCCTTTAGGTAGGTTTTACTATGATTGTGTTTATCAAACACCTATGTTGTGTGGTTAAAGAAGACATAGAACCCAATAAATCCAAAGTTTACAAAGGCTCCTACTAATAAAAGATTTTTAATGATGCAAAGAACATAAAGAATATTAATAATTTTTCTTCCACCATCAACTGCAAGGGATGCTTCACCTAGGAAGATGTTGGCCTCCTATTATTTTGATAATAAATTTAGATTCATCTTTCAAATTTTCAAGCAACTTTTTGTTGCCCATAATGTACTCACTTGCTCTAATATCTAAGTGCACTTTTCTTAGCATTATTTTTGAGTACAACTATGCAAATTGAGGTGAGGCATGCTTCAATGACTTGGGCTATAGTTTTTCATTTCCCTTTCCAAGTGAATTCTTTCTTTTCTATCTATTTTCAACTACATTAACTAGCTTCCCTTTTGATAACTTTATTTTAGCAAGTTGATTTTCTATCTCACAAATGTCACAATCTTGAGAGGAATGATAAGGATTATCATAATGGTTACAAAGTGCATTCTAATTTAAATCTCCTTGTCGCACAAATCCATTGTAATGGTTAAAACTATAACTATGAGGGTATTTGGTTTGTAGGGTAAAAATTAGGAATTCATGTTCAGGTTTTGTGACTTAGACCTAAGTTGACACCCTTTTGTTGGAATTAGCAGAATCACTAAATCATGGAATTATTCTTTTGTTAGATTTGGAATCATGAAAAACTATTCTTGAAAACAAGTTCAAGATCTTTAAGTAAGAATTTTAAAAATAAATAAATAAGTAAGCTAAAGTTTATAGTTAAGTATTAATTTTAATTAATTATAGAATTCCATACCTACATAGAGCCTAGTTTTAATTCTTTGTAGAATTTTGTACCCACACAATCTCTAGCATTGGGGAATGTGTACATGGAACCAAATCTAATTTTTGAACCACAATTGAAGGTTCTTCAATTTGAAAAAATGTGCTAGAGTTGGAATCAAAGGGTAAAAAAATTGGGAAAATGGGGTGCAAACCCCCACCCAAAGAACCTCCAAATCAAGTTTATAATGTTAATACCAAGCCCAAAGGTTCTTTCCAAAAGGAAGAACTATGCAACACTAGTTAAAACACCCTTGGCCTCCAATCAATGACTAATATTGATCATGCCCTTAGTTTGGGCAAATACCTTTAACTTTGAATGGTCTTCCATATTAACTTGTTGAGGTATGACATAGTTTCTTGTCTTGGATCATGAATATAATAGCATCTTTGAACCAACATGACTTTGTCTTTTCAAATCTTTGACTAAGTACATCTCTCATAAATTCTTTCCAATTTGATGAATGAAGGAATGATGTCTCAAGTTGTAAGGATTTGACCATAGTTGCTATAGTTGCCAAACAACACATTTGTCACCAAATATATTAGCTCATCATCAAGGACTATCACACCAAAAGAAAAAAACTTAGGTTATTAGCATGTTCATGTTTTTCAAGTTTTTTTCTATATTCTTAGATTCAAACACGGAAAGATTTTGCAACTTGTTTTTTAACATCAATATTCTAGAATTGCATTAAATTTAATACAAATTTTTAAGTATATTCCACATTAAGATATGATCATTGAGATGCATAATGTTTAGAAACACACTATCCATCATTAACAAAGCGACAATAGTCAAAACTTAACTTTCAACTCTTCAATCTTTAATGTAGATTTTAGAACAAATGTGAACATTTAAAAAGTGAATGCCTTCCCCTTCTTAACAACTTCAATAGCTATGAAATCTCATTCAATGGTAGTACCATTGTTTTTAACTAATGGCAATAGTAGGTAATATTTTCTTAAACACGAGAATGTTATTCATGGATTCATGCATATCTAAGTTTTCTCCTTTATCATAATTTGTTGTATTTTAAAACTCCATACAACATAGTTTGAAATTTCTTCCAATTTTATATTCTTTCGCAACTCCTTGTAGTTTTCCATTGTGATAAAAAAAAATTGATGGGAAAACAATAAACTATATTGAATAGTCTGCATATGAGGATGGTTTACTTTGTTCTAATACCAAATTGTTATACATTGTATTGAATAATTGATTCAGATACCAAAAGGGTCCATTAAATATATTGTTTAAGCCTAATCTCTTCCTAAATCATTTGAAGTGTGTAATTTTGTTAACCAATCACAAAAAGGTGAAAGCACACTACGCCCCCCCCCCCCCTACAACCATAAAACCTATTAAATAATTTTTATTTCACATTATTACATCAAAATATA
>Ga0116227_10001121_pt1 | contig 58013 bp, 46 predicted proteins | sample S1TSphgellanicum_FD_89693 | JGI IMG/M metagenome (GOLD analysis project Ga0116227, IMG submission 89693) | Host-associated microbial communities from peat moss isolated from Minnesota, USA - S1T2_Fb - Sphagnum magellanicum MG | ecosystem: Host-associated > Plants > Peat moss > Unclassified...
GAAAATTATCAAATCGCTATCTTTGGTTATGCTTTCTTAGCATTTGCTGCACTTCTATGCCAGCAAAGAGGTGGTCAATTTTGCCACGGAATAGGGTGTAACATATGCCCGGAACTTCCAATTTGCAGACTTACATTTTTGGTAAGTGATGTATACCCTACTTTGGATTCATTCGCAATACCATCTACACATTGATCAATAAATCTTCCACCTAACGTTGTTTGCATATAAACTTGGGAATCGCCCCCTAAAGACTTTAATGCTTTTTCACCAATTGCACCTGTCGACCCAATCTTCGAATACCTATTTAAATATTGAGTGGCCTCATTTCCAATATATTTTCCAGCAGCCCCGAACGCAGTTCCAATTGCAATGTCAGTACCTACGCTTGACGCCGTTATCTCTTTTCCTTGTACGTAATCGTTTGCTGCGCCTCCCACACCATTCGCTAAACCAGCAGCGCCTGCAGTAATGAAAAGACTTGCGCCTCCCGTAAATCCGGCTGCTCCTCCTACTATGCCGCCTTGTATAGCGCTTCCTTCAACGGCTTTCCAATTATTTACTTTTCCAGTCGTGTATAACTGTGACCCAAGTTCAATTCCTCCTCCAACAGTTGCTCCGACATTCGGCACCACTGTCTGCTGACCTTCGAATACCTGGATCTATAATGGCCCTTAATATTCTTTGATTTTAAAAGAAATATTAAGGGCCAGCCAGGTTATAGATTACAACATTTCCAAACCATCACTCAATTCTTTCACTCATCTGGGGGAATATTGGAAATGGAACATGTCCTTTTAATTGGCAGTACCTATTATTTTAGCCGCCGTGTACCGCGCGAATACAAACGCTTTGATAAACGCGAATACGTTCGATTCTCGCTTAGAACGGATAGCAAAAAAAAGGCTGCCAAACTTGCTTCAATAGAAAATATTAAATTAGATAGCTATTGGGCGACGCTTGAAAATACCTGCACTGCTGAAAGCTTTGAATACCACCAACAAATTGTAGATAGGTCGCGGTTACTTGGCTTTGTCTATATATCCACTCCCGAATTAGCTAAAGGGCCTTATAACGATCTAAAAGATCGATTGCTGTTTGTTGACCAGAAGCAACTTGACGAAAAAACAGTTGAAGCTGTAATAGGCTCCGCTAATGAGCCAGTAATCCACTTGTCGGATTTATGGTCGATATATGCCAAAATCTCAAAGGATGTAAAGCTTAATAAAACTGACCAACAATACCGTAAATGGAAAGTTCCCCGCGAAAAAGCGATGAATAATCTTATCGAATTAGTGGGCAATAAGCCAGCAAAAGAATTTACCAGGCAAGATATGTTAGCTGTGCGTGATTGGTGGATCGATAGAATAGATGCAGAAACAGCAAGGCCGAATACCGCAAACAAGCAAATGGCAAATATTAAAGCCATTATTTCCAGCATTAATGATAATTATAAACTCGATTTAGATAAGAACCATCTGTTTCAGGACTTATGTTTAGCTGAGGATTTCGAACCGCGAAAACCCTTTACAACTGATTATATTTTAAACGTTCTGCTGAATCCGAAAAACTTGGCAGGCATGAGCAAAGTTAATCAGGCGCTTTTGCATGTGCTTGCAGAAACTGGAATTGGTATAACAGAACAGATATCGATTAGGCCGGAAGATATACATCTAAACGATACAATCCCTTTTGTAGAAATTCAGCCGTATCAAAAAAACAAACTTAAAAATAAATTTAGAAAGCGGGTCGTACCGTTGGTCGGCTTCGCGTTAGATGCATTTAAAGAATACCCACAAGGATTTTCTTCCTTGGTTAAAAGTGCTGATAGTACCAGTAGTGCCATTAGTAAATACCTTCAGGATAACAAATTGCTACCAACGCCCAAACATAGTCCCTATTCTTTGCGCCATAGTTTTCAAGACCGGCTGACGAATGAAGAATGCCCGGATCGAATCCAGGTTGATTTAATGGGTCACAAATTCAAGGATCGTGTACGTTACGGCGAGGGTGGAAGCTTAGAAAAAAAATACGAGTACATGCTGAAAATTCGATTGAAACAATAAAAAGGAGAATAAAGAAGCATTCATTTTCTAATAGCCTGGTGTTTTTAAATTAACACCAGGCTATTATGTTCTTCTATAAATTAATCTACAAGGTCATTGTCCTCGTTTGCTATTCTTTGGGCTTATTTAAATCATCGCCTGGTGTATCAGAATTATTTTGCTGTTCGCTTCCTTCAGATTTTACTTCTTTTTCACCTACACTGCTACTTGTAGAACTGTCCGTATCCTCCCCAGTTTTTGGTAATTCAGTTGGTTTGTTTTTATTTTGGCCATTCTCATTAGTTGCAGCTTCGCTATCTTTAATAATTGCATTGAGTTTTTGATTTACTTTTTTCATTTCCAACACATAGTCAAGTCGAGTCCAAAGATAAACGGCGAAAAAACCAACGGATAGAAAATACAAAACAATGCAAATTACAGATCCTTTATTGGACGCGACATATTGCTTTTCTACTGCCCCTCCGTTTAAGACTGGGCCTAAGCTATTTCCAACTCGACCTAAATATCGCGGGATATCTTTCAGTTGAACTAATCCTACCCCAACAATTATTTTTGTAATCCAATCACTTATTTGATAAAGGTTATCGTTCTGAATGATTATAGCTTCTTTCAGATCTTGGCTATTTTGTTGTTGAATCTTAGGGATTCCAAAGAGGAACCCACCTATACCTCCACATGCGAACGATGCCCCAGCAATTAAAAGTGCGGCACCCAACGCCGTAAAAAACCTTGTTAAATGTGTAATCCAATAAGGCTGACAAATGAGATTGCCTGTATTTTTTCCATCTTCACTACTAGATGTATCCGCACAGATCATTATAAGGGCTAGAAATCCTATAATTAACATGATCGAAACCCTAAGCCAAATATGGTTTACTTTATCAGACTGGTTACGATTTTTAAAAATATTGAACGGGTTGATTTTCATTACGATAAGATTAGTTGTTATAAATATAAAATATTCAATTGATACTTCAAAAAATATGCTACTTAATTAATTTAACAGCAAATAATTAAGTAATATTTGCCAAATAATATCGTGTTGGTTTTTTCAGTTAAACAATATATTAAAAACAAAGGCCCGAAATTCTTGCAATTTCGGGCCCTAATGATTTTGGAACCAACCAATTAATGATAAACTATAAAAGTACATCAATGCAATTCGATGAGTAACGCCTCAAGCTTTTGCGTATAGGTATTGGCATCAGGTTGTATCATAAAAATCATTTGTGCTATTTCCACTGCAATTTGCGCCGGTACCTGCATAACCTTTATTACCAGTTGAAAATAAAAGCATTAGCAAGCGCTCCTCCCCGCGATCAGAATTTTAGTTCCCGCGCAATATAACTGCGAAAGCGATGCATGATATTTATAGGTATGTAGTATTTTATGTGGCTTTATTTTGTAAAAAATTGATAGTGAAGGACATTTAACACAATTCGGAATATTTATTTATCTTGCTTTAAATATTTACACACCTTTTCCTTGCCATGAATTTTTCAACATTAAAACCTATAACCCTAATAATTATAGCATTTTTTGCAACGGGCATCTTATCCGGCTGCGTTTTACTCGAACTTGGCATGGAAGCCGAGGCGAGTATAGGTGCTGCGGAAGTAGCCAGCGCTGAATCAATACTTGGTGCCGAAGGAGCCGCAGTGCTTGAACGGTCTCTTATCGCTGGCGAAGGCGGTACGCTGACTATTGCCAGTACAGAAGGTATTAACACATTATTAGAGAAAGTTACAGTTAGGGAAACCGCTGGAGGTGTGCCCCGCCTTTTTTCAGAAGGAAAAAGCGCACCGTTTGGTGAAGTTTATACAAAATCGGGGCGGATACGATTGTTAGAAGGAAGCGGAAGGTTCATTTCTATCAACGAAGATATCTTTTCCGTTCGGGATGGCCAGGTGAATGTCATGATGTCCCCTAAATCATTTAGCAGGGTAGTTGGACACGTCCGCCAGGGGCAAATGATCGTGAAATTAGCTGAAGAAAACGGGTGGTACCAAATCAGGCTAGTAGAAAATGCACAAGTTTCAATTGGTTGGGTGGATGCTTTAGCAATGATGCCTGTGCTTTTGGCCTCTGATCATGGCCGGTGGTCATATTTTGGAAAAAACGGCCCTTATGCCTCCGGATCAAAAAAACGAAATTACAGCGTTTTTGTCAACCCTGTGCCGCCCGGTAACGAGCTTGCGATTTTAATGATTGATCAGGATGGCAACAGTCTCTCTGTGCTAGCCAATGCTGTTGCTGATAAATACCGAAAAGACGGTCGCAGCAGTACCCTTGGGCTCGTAAACCCCAGTATCGGGAATATTCCGGAATTCAACGACTTTTTTAATGGCACCCAAAATATTTATCAAAAAATGAACCTTTCTAAGTATGTCAAATATATGTTGATCGGTAAAGTCAACTACGCTTACAGAAAAGGAGTCGAAGCCGAGGGTACAATTATTTGTAACGCGACGATGACACTCCATGTAATCTCCACATCAACGGGATCTCTTTACCGAAGTTTGCCTATTCCGGCAGCGATTGGGAATGGAGTAACTGAAGAGCAAGCCCAGGATCAGGCGAACCAGCGGCTTTACAACAGGTTTGTCGAAAATTCAAATTTTTAGCTATGATTAAGACCAAAATCATAATCTTTTTGTTGTTCATCGGTTTTAAATCCTTTGCACAAAATACAATGGATGCCATGTTATCAGATGCCACTAAAGTATTAACATCCAAACTGGAAGAAAATAATAAAAAACGTGTTGTAGTACTTTACGTTACCGATATCAACAAAAACCAAACCGTAGCAGGGAAATATTTGGCTGACGAAATTTCCAGCGCTATCGTTAATCAAAAAGGCTTCCAAGTCTTTGATAGGGACAATCTCGGTGCTATTGTAGCTGCTAAAAGGTTGATGGCCGAAGGCTACATTGACGCAGCTGGCGCGAAGCAATTAGGGCAAATGCTATCGGTGGATGCCATCGTTGTTGGCAACTATACTGTGTTGAGTAATACGATCAGATTGTCTTTGAAAGCAATCGATGCAACCTCCGGTTTGGTATTATCGGTATCCAGTAAAACTTTACCGGTCGATAACGACCTGGCCTCTCTGTTGGGTGTCAATGTTCCATCTAACTCGCAAAATGGATCAATGGCGAACCGGGGCTTTAATGCACCGCTAAATTCCAACGAGAACCGGAATGATCCTAATACCGTAGGAAGTGCTTGCGAAAAGAATAACACTGGTGATTATTGCTTTTTCAATAGTACTAAATATGATTTAACTGTTGAAATTGAGTTAGGCTATATCGACGAAAATGGCATGCATCCCTATGATACTAACAAAACCAAATTTCTGCTAAAGCCCGGTCAATCCAAATGCGTAGAAGGAGTATCAGCTAAAAATAGGAACCACTTTGTTGCCCAATATACTTATATGGGAGATTTTGAACTTACACAAACCAAGACTATAGACGAAGGTGAATTTCGGGTAGAAAAATGTAAATCAAAAACCTACAATATTAAATAACGCGCTTACCGCAATTTATTAATAGCTGGCATAAAGAGGATGTGCGCCAATTAAGGTGCCAAGACTATTTTGTGAAATTTACCTGTACAAAAGACTAAAAGTTTCGATTTAGTATTCCAGTAAAAAAATCTTCAAATTTGTTAGATATTGAACCGCATACAATTTGATGTGGCTTTAGGTTATAAAACTGAAAAATCCAGCAAACATTTTTTACAGGCTAAAGGTAGATATATCATCGTTATTTGTAAATCAATACGCTTTATTTCTATTAGTTAATTAATTATTTCAATATAAATTAACTAATTGCCAATCATGTAATTTGTCAAAATAAAGTATTCTAAAATATATTTAACTCAGGTGCTTTAAAAAAGTAGTTTATTAAAGATGTAATCTTTAGAAGAAAAGTATAGTGGTATTTTTTTGAATTAGTAAGCTGTTATCTCTAGTTCAATTCTTCTTTAACGGCTGGTAGTAGATACAATACATTCGACTGTGCTAACTCTTTTAGTCCTGTCCTGGAAAGTGCTTTATCCGTCCACGGAACGATAAACTCGTGAAATAAACCTTGTAATTGCTCTTTTCTTTTTGCTTCAGAAATAGAGTTGTCGTAATCAAAAGCATCGTTGTAACTAATCGGTTGCCTTAAAAAAATGTCGCCAGTCATTTTTTTAACTAAATCTTTTCCTTTAACGTAACTGTTACCAAATAGTCCTTGAACAAAAATTTTTATATTTAAATCATAATAATTTCCAAAATTTGATTTTTGCAAATCAAGAATTATTAAGCACTCTGAACTCTCTTTAACCCAACCTCCAAAAGCTTGATCAAAGTTATTTGCAATTGCGATTTTATCAAATATCGCTTTCAGGTTTTTACTATCCATATTAACTTTATTACCCATATTAATAAGTATCTAAAATCGTTTTCCAATCTATTCCTTTGAACTGCGGCATTGTTTGCAGTTCTTGCTTGTACATATTTAGTTGATTTAACCCCTCTTTCATTGCTCTCGGATTGAATGGTTTCAATTCATAAATAGTATTATTTTTAATGTCAAGGAAGTCAATACGCTTGCCACTTGGCAGTCTAAATTCCTTAATACCATCTTCACCGACTTTATAAGCTTTATGCATTTCTTGTCCAAGTCTTAAATTAGATTTTGTATATTGAACTTCTTCACTAATTACACTTGCTTCCAGCTGGCTTACTCCTTTCAATTCACCTGCCTCTTTTGCTATGTTTGCAGCTTTTGCCATTCTTGCGCCAGCAAGGGCATCTTTGGCTAGGCCGCCAGCGACGGGCACAAACCCAAGTGCTACGCCCGCAGCTCGTTCCCATGGTGCCAATTGCCTTCCGGTAACTAAATCTTTTCCATAAACAGCTTGTGCGACTCCCTTAACTAATCCAACTCCCGGAACGACATCTAATATGGCAGAAGCGCCAATTCCAAAATAGTCCTCAGGTGCCATACCAGTTGGATCACCCATTCTAACAGGATTATTTAACGTATAATTATACGGACTTACCCCTTGATATTTTTCAGCCATCGGATCAACACTAATCCACTGACTAAATTTGGGATTGTAGTACCTTGCTCCGTAATAATAATAACCTGTTTCGATATCTCTTTCTTTGGCGTTAAATAAATAACGAGAGTTGTAAGTATCGAGGGGATCTTCAAAGTAAGTTTCACCAAATGCAGTATATTCTACATGTTGTTCAACTTCGCCTTGTAAATTAGTAACATAGGAAATACTGCCTAAATGATCAGAATGGTAAAAATATTGCTGGTCTTCAAAAGGCTTTACCGGATCTTTTTTGAAGCCGTAGCCAGCCTTAACGGAGTCATTACTTGGAATTGCCCCTGCTGGCCCTCCCGGCACGTTTGAGGGTGCTCCACCAGGCCAACCCGCCGGAACATTGGCGGCGGTATTGTCGATCAGTATAGGTGCAGCGATACCGTTGTTTTGCGGTTCGGCATAAAATAATTTTGCCGATGGTGGCCCGGGACTTACGCCTTGCTGTGCATAATATTCAATCCGTTGCTGTTGTAACTTTTTTGCTCGCAATGCGTAATCAATACTACCGGCGGTAAGGGCTGGTTGCGGAAAGGAAATATTGGTAAAGCCACCGCTGCCAACCTTTGTAGTTATGCGTTGGCTTTCAATATAAATGTGTTTGGTAAAATCATTACGGTTGCAAACTAAATAGGGACTGACGTAAACGGTATAGTTTTCGTTGTGATTAATGGACCCGGCTGGAACGCCGTTAACCCAGGATCCTTGGCTTGGGCCACTACTTTTAATTACGCGCTCTCCGCTGGCATCGTAACTATATTCACTCATAGTACCGCCATGATTTACCGCCATAAGACGATTTTCTTCATCCCAGTAGTTTTGAAAATTGGTATATTTTAGTTGATTGCCATTTAAGTCATATTTAAATTCATCGTTTCCGATTTTTGATGGTTGATGAGCAGTTCCACCATAATTGTAATCCAAATCATAACTATCAACCGCTTTGGGCAACGTCATTTTTTTATGAGTAACATTATATAAGTCGTCATAAGTCATTGCCAGATTGTATTTGGCGGTGTCATTAACGCCTAAATAAGTTCCCTTAGCTGTTGTTAAACGGTATAGTTTATCATATGTATAGTCCTGCGATGCATAGCCGCCTAACTTCCCTGCAACAGCTTTGGCATTATTAGTAATATTAAGAATGTTACTAACAGGATCATAAGCATAGCTGTTGTGCATGATGTCCCGGCCACTTGCGGTCTTTGCTTGCAACCCGGTCAATCTCCGGCGTTGTGGATCGTAAGTATAGTGAGTGTCGGTATTATTACCGTATAGTAAATAAACGCGCTGCTCAAACTCGTCGTAACCCAATTGGTTGACGTAAGCATAATTGTTCCCCCCCTTGTCACCTGTGATGCTTTTTAGAGAGCCGCCTACATTATAATTATATGTGACAACTTCTCCGTCAGGATAAGTCATTTTTTTAATTCGGTTCCAGGTATCATATTGCTGTTCTGAAACGTAAGTAGTGAAAAATGCATTATTGACCAGAACAGTGCGGATCTGCTTAGTGATTTCGCCAAGTGGGCCATAAAAATATTCGAGACCGCCGCTTGCGTCTTCCTGCAATATTATTCTTCCGGCCTGGTCACCCATTTTTGGAGAACCGTACGTATAGGTCACATGGTTTTGATATTGCCGTGGATAATCGATATCGGTGACACGTTCAAAATCATATAAATAATTTATAGCGCCACCGTTAGGAATCTCTTTTCTTATTTGCGCGGTTATTTTTTTAATTAGATTGCTAGCTGGGTCATACACAAAATTTGTTAAACCCGCGTCTGGATGTGTAACACTTGATTTCCGTCCCAGATCATCATAAGTGTATAGTGTTTTGTTGCCACTATTATCTGTGACATCCAGCAATTGATCCAACGCGTCGTAATTGAACTTTGTTGAAATTGTACCACTTGGACCTTCCGCCTGTTCCTCTCTTTTACGCCCTTTAATATCTGTGAGACTTCGGCGGATGTTGCGCAACGCATCTGTACGAGTGGTAACTAAATAAAGCCCCGATGTTGCGTAGCCCAAGGTTGTTGTAGTTCCATCAGCTAATACTTCTTTTAATGGACGATCCTGTACGTCATAGGCCGTTGAATCATTGATATTACCTAATCCTTTATTTAAAAGATTATTTGTAGCTGATATAGCTTCAGTAATAGGGTAAAAGTTCTGCGCCGCGCGACCAAAGGCGTCATAGATTACTTTACCTGAAACGATCATCCGTTTGACGTCAGGTTGACCTTTACCAACGAATAAACTAGCATCTTTTTTTACTTGTATAGCCCTTCCCAAGCCATCCATGAAAGTGATTACATTGATATCCTGATTGTTTTCAGGATCGTAATGATGAGTGACAGCGTTAGGTGTTAAATCATTCGGATGATAGTCAAACCTGATAGTATAATCTTTATTTTTTGCAAGCTCATAAGGGCCCGTGATATCTTTAATCCTCCCTACACTATCAATACGAATCCGCATCTTTTCGTTATTCATACTTGTGGTACCAACCACATTGCCAAAAAGATATTCGTACTCGCTTGTACTTGAATAGCCATAAGCGTCGGTTACTTTCGTAACATATGTGTTAACCTCAGAGTCATATTCATAAGAATAGAACAGTCGCTGGCCTTTATGATTTTCAGGCCGGGTAATTTGTGAAAGATTTCCAACTGGGCTATATTTAAGATCATACACCGATGTCGTGCCATCTGCTAAAAACTGTTTAATCTGTGTAACATCTCCGAACTGATTGATTGTTGTGGAGCGATGGCGCTTTAAACCATCAATTGTATTTACTTCAATGTTCGATGGAACCGCTTTAATATATGCAGCGTTGTTATTATGATAGGTTATTTTGGCTATCGTAAGATCCTGGCTACTGCCATCACCCATATCTGCAATTTTTATCATGTTACCCAATTCATCATAATCAAATTGGGTTATTTCTGTTACATTGGTTGAAGCTTGTCCCTCGAAAATAGATTTATTAATTTGCAACAAAGCCGGAAAGCCCACACTGTTTTGAATGGGGCGAATGTCATATCTATTGTCAGTTTGATTGAATTTTTTTCCGTTGCCATCCTGAAGCCATTCGCTTTTAATTAATCCCTTCTTGTAATAATTATCATTTTCGAATTGCTTTACGGTACTTCTGTATAAAGCCTTCTGATTAGCTAAATCAATTTGATTTGTAGTAACTGTTTTAAAACCATAAAATTCACGTTCATAGCGGTCGTAATAACCGCCCTCATAAACAAAGGTATTTTTGATTGTATCGATACCATCACCAGTGATTCCATCGGCAATGTCCACTTTACTCAGCACCCACTTATTTTGTGGCATATTGTAAGTATTGCCTAATCTTGCATAGTCTATCCTAAAGCTTCCTTTCATAGGACGGCTTACGCTACTCAGCATATTTGTCCGTCCAATAAGTGACCGCCTGACTTGAAGATCGCCGTCATTATCGGAATGCAGCATATCAGGGTAACCATCGCCGTCTATATCCATAAGCTGTACCTGCTCACGTGATACGCTGTGGCTGGCATCAACTGACGGATTAACGCAAATTTTAATGGGAATAAAGAAAAGCGGAAAATGAAAGGTTACAGTAAAGGCAGCATTGATTGATTCCGCAGTGGATACATTATCACTGAAAGCGTCGAGTCCTGACCAGGGAATTTTTGCTTCAAAATGATTACCGGTATTTAACTGTACGCCATCCGGAAATATCTGATCCGTTAAGCCATCACCATTTATATCCGCAAGCATAAAAGAACTGTTACCCTCTGACCGGGATAGTCCGAAACCGGCTTCAAATGACCCCGAGATAAAGTTTGTCCCGTAACCGCCACCGACTGTTTTGCTGCTATTTTTATCAATGTCGTTAATCCCCCAGCGTTCTGGTTTTGCGAACCTATATCCGAGATTTAAGGCTACCGAATCATTTTTATACACTTTATCGGGCAGGCCATCTCCATTAATATCCAGCCAAGCCATATCGCTTTGCTGAGAATTAGTATTTACGCTACCTGATAATCCAATTACTGCTTCAGCGAGAAGTGATTCATGAGATGATTGTTGCGAGGTGAAATTCGAAGCGAGCGCATTTATAAATCCACCACCTAAGGTTTTTCCTTCGGCGGTTCCTTTCCCAACATTGCCGCCAAGACCATGCTCTACTACCGTTGATTCCAATCCTCCTATTGGTTGGGTATATTGAATGCTATTTTCGTTCAAAACATCGGGATATCTGTCACCATTCATATCCATCATGTCCAACTTTGTAGTTGATGTAGATTTGGAATAGCTTCCGCCAAATCCCGCGCTTGCGGCATAGTTATCTGTTTTAGAAACATTGACTTTTAGCGGTGCGCTTAAAGATGCGCCGACCAATGAAATATCCGCTGAAACATCATGCAAAAAAAGCCTGGAGCTGCTAATGACCGTTGGAGCAACAAATACTGCGGTATCAGGACCGGACCACAAGTTTAATTTGCCATTAGCATACATTGGTATGAAATCGGCCTGTGTGGGATTTGGTAGCTTGCTTAAGGTGGTAGGATCAGTGTAAGCGTTCGGATCGTTTGGATATTGCTGCCATTGATCCGAATTCAGCTTAGATAGATCAATCGGCCCTGTATCCCCTTTAACGCCTTTTAAACTAAACTGACCCCACCCACGGAATAGCGGACCTAACCCATTTTCTATGGGATTAGTATATAAACTGGCATCAACATGCTGAACTCCTGATGTGGATATAGGGTTTCCGCTTGCATCAAAAGTAGATATATGGTCAAGTGTAACTTGTTTGTGGGTAATCGCAGATGCTAAATCCGGATCTGCGCTGCTGTAATCAAAGTAATATTTTTTTGCAGGCTCTAAAACCAAATCTATGCCGTTAATATTCGACACTACGCCGTTATTTACTTGTAATATTTGTTTGGCAAAAATTTGATTATCCGCTTTAACAGTGAATGCAATTTTCCCGGTCAGAGAAGAGGAAATTGTCAGATCGGGTGTAATGGTTACTTTTTCTTTTACAGCGGTGCTAAAGACAGGTGCGATTGATTTCCATTGATTGTAATTTGAATTGTCCGGAACTATTAAACCTTCTATGATCGGCTTATTGTTATTATTAAGAGCCGAAGTATGGTCATTAAAAGAAAAGTAATAATAATGAGGTAACCAGGACGTAACTGACCTGTCCACATAACTATCAGATTCTACGTAAAAAAATAGATTTTCCTTTTCATGAACTGGAATATCAGAAATGGCAACGGGCAAATTATTGGCAATGGTAGCACTGTTAAATGTTTTGGTAAATAAAACGGAAATATTGCCGCTGGTATCTTGCTTTTTTACCACCAGTCTAACGTCATCCGATGTGATGCTTTTAAAAAAATTTCCGTCGATGTTAATCGTACCATCTTTAGGAATTTTTAAGCCCCGCCGATCATCTAAAATGAAATCTTCAGAGGCTTTATAACGCGCGAATGGTTTGTTATTAACGTCCAGCGCTGGTGATAAAGCGTTTTGGTACTTTATTTCGGGGTCCCATTGAACCGCATCGCTTTCACCATTGTAAATTGATTGTACGCGGAAGAAAAATTGATCGCCAGCTTTAACTGCAATATTAGAAACGCTGTTTGGTGTTTTTACCGAATAGTCTCCCTTCGCAATAGGTGTACCCCAAATCAGCGTCGTGTTTTGTTGAATAGTTGCCCTTACTCCATCCTGTTTTTGATTACTCTGCCCGGAAGTTTTATCTGGAAGTAGTCGTAAGGGCGCATTTATTGCAATGACGCCATCAAATGGTGCTACCCATAGACGAACAGCGTCTTGTAAAGGAAATTGATCCTCTTGTTCTTTTTGGAGTTCCAAATCCGGCTTTAAGAAACTTTGATCGACGGCCCCGCCTGGTAAAATTGGACTTGGTGTATTCGTACTTGCGATTTCAAACTGTGGATCGCCGTTACTATCTAAATGATTAAAGTAAACCTGACCATTTGAAGCAATATCGATTAAACCGTCGCCATTAAAATCAGAAAAATATTCCTGTGTGGTATTTGTGGTTGTACTGTGCTCATACCCCAAAGAAAAAATTAACGGAATCACTTGAATGCCGGCTTTAGTAGTTTTAGATTTACCACTACTAAAATTGTTGACGCCTGATATCGGGCGAACCTCGCCAAATCCGTGCGATGATCGACCTAAATTTGGTCGATAACTTAATACGCCATTTTTCTTAAAAATTTTATCTGGTAAGCCATCCCCGTTAATGTCGACCATCGTAACTAAGCCTTCATTAGTGCCACCTTCGTATCCGACAGATCCGCCAATCGTATTACTCTTATCGTTTGTAACTCCTATCCCGATAGTGACAGCTAATGAACCTCCGGCCTGATTAGATTTTACTGTATTTAAAGCAGAACTTTCATCAGTAAAGCCAGGCAGAGGATTAATTAAGTCACCTTTAATATGATCATTCGAAGGACTCCAATTTTCTTGCGCACCTAACAGATTTTGGGAACCTCCATTTGTAACATCATTATAATATTCAAATTGATGAGCATAGAATAAAGATCCGTCACCCTTTAATTCGCTGACATCCGTTAATAATTGTTTGAAAAATTCACCTTCCGTATAATTAAATTTATAAGACCGAATTAATTTCTGTTTATAAGAGACCTGTACGTCGGTTAATTGCCTTGCAGTCACCATTTCAAAACCAAGCCTGGCGTTGATTTCAACATCCTTTCTTCCTAAATTCTGAAAGTTGAAATTGACATGGTAGTTACCAAGCGTCGAGCCATTACCCGTATATGATATTTCTTTGATGTATAGTTGGGTTCCTGTTATTGACCCACCCGCTACGCCAACGTCATTTGCAATCTGGTATTCATATTTTACAAAGTTGTCGTGGAGATCTCTTGTTTCAACTAAGCCCCACTGCGCAATGTTTCCGGAGCCATCTTTTAATATAGCTTCATTATTTAACCCGGCAGAAGGCGAACCACCATAAAAGCTTCGTACACCGTTTTTATTAGTGATTTCCCACCAATAATTAGTTGGGTTATCGCCATGTCTAACGATTTTATCAAAGGCCCCTTCAACCCGGGAATGAAATATCTTTTCAGTAGTTCTAGCCACAAACGACGAGCGATTCGCTAATGGAGCCAATTGTTGCCCATTGATTATATAGTTTTCTGTTTCCAGCGTATGATCATAACGCGGAACTCCCCATCTTGTATCAATGCCAATTGATGGAATAGACAAATTCCAGCCTAAACCTAAAGCACCATTCCCACCCTCATTATTATATTGCAGGGCAAGAGTTGGCTGCATACCCAAACGGCCTTTAGGTATTTTTAGGGGATATGATAACGATGCGTTTCCGGAATTATTTGCAACAGGTGGTGCAATCAAATCAATTCCTGATGAGGGATCGGCCGCTTTATAATCTTTAATAGAAGTTGGTGTATAGCCTTGGGTTTGTGGTGATTCCGGCACCTTTATGATGCCGCTGATCATATCGGTAAAATGCATTGTGAAAGATGCACTTAAACCGTCTTTCATTTTAGCCATATCGGGCGGCAATGCTACCCATAGTCTTGCAATCTCGTCAAAATAGAAATTCCTGACATCCGATTTAGAATAACCCATAGGGATTAATCGCTCATCATAAGGTAATTGCAAATGAGCAGGCTTTGAAAATCTGGATCCATGAGGCAAAAACCGATAAGCTTTAGCCCCGCTCGTCAGATTGATCATATCGGGATTGAGTGGTGGGATATCTTCCTGCCTTAATGCCGTGATTGAAATTGTCTTGTTCACGGGTAAAGCACCCGCAGGAATATAAATAGATGCAGTGCCATTCTTTTGAACGAGAGAAAAAGAAAGACTTTGCGAAAAGTTATATTTTCCGTTTTTTAATACCCCTTTTTCGGCTTGTTCAAAACTTCGATTTGCAAGATTTTTTGCGCTAATCTTAAATAAATTTTGTTTGGTTTTACCTGACGATATTTGCTTAATGGTACCTGAATAGCTAATGCCCTTCTTATTAGACTTTCCAATTAGAAATTCAAATTCACCATTATGAACTGCCAAAGGCTGCCCGTTGTAATAAAGTTTATCGTTTGTGTTTGCAACTCCAGAAACATGAATGCTATTTTTGAAATAAGTAATATTTTTAGTGTTAAGTTGAATTACCGGTTTTCCTGTTCTTTTTTCAACGACAATTCTGACATTTTTAACCTCATAATGAAATACTGCGTTTGACGGCAAGCCAAAACGAATTACGTTATCTCCTCGGCGGAGGTTCGATCCAGAAATGAAATCACATTGATCGGTCCAGGAATTATTAAACTTTACAAAATAGCCGCCAACGCCTTGTGCATCGTTTATACTTCGAACTATTCCATCCGATCCGGTAACTCCTTTTAATTGATACCGTAGGCTAACGATTTCGTTAGATTTTATTTTCCTGGGGAGCGTAACATGGAAAATATTATCGTAAGCGTTGTCTGGATGCGCGTCGTCGGCTGTGCCGATTAAACCATATCCGATATCCGCAGTGTATTCATTTTTTATATCGCCTACCTTTTCGGTTTTGAAGGTTACCCTGTTTATGGTTTTTTTTGCGGAAAATTGTCTTGTTATAATTCCTTTTTTTAAAGGAATTGTAATTGCAATTTTTCTTTTGTTTGTTCCAATCAGTAATAAACTTAGCGATATTAATGCGCCGGTAATGAATTTCATAATATGATCAGTTATTATTAACTACTACCAGTATTTTGCCGACAATTGAAGTACCTGACATAAAGTTCAAAGTGTATTGGCCAGCAGTCCTAATGTGACCGTTAATCCTATAATTTGCCTGGCCAGATCCTTTCCAGTTATTATCAGCAATTATTTTTCCGTCAACGCTAAAAACAGACATTTTCAACTCGGCTGGGCTGACCAAAGTCACGTCTACGGAGAAATCGCCAAAAGATGGGTTCGGATAAATCAGTATTTTGGAAAAGTTACTTTCTGGTTGTTCGGTAACAATGATATCTTGTTGATAAGTACAGCCATCATTGGAACATTTGATACTATATAAACCGCCTTGGGTAATTGTAATTGTAGGGTCATTTGACTTAAATCCACGCGGACCTGTCCACTCGTAATTCAAACCGGGCGACATTCCTGAATCGGCCCGCAATGTCAAATTGGCTCCGTGTTTAAAGACGTATTTACCAGAAAGCCCGACTAATTGAGGCGCATTTTTATTATTTATAAAAACCACATCTGAATAATTTTCATTATTGGCGTCGGTTACCGATACGCTATATTTATTTGCAGGAAGATTCCCGATATCTTCAGTATCGTTAGTAATTGTTTTTTTATAAATAATCCCCCCTGAATTTGTGGTTACTGTTAAAATAAAAGGAGAACGTCCGCCTATAATTTTAACATGCAAACGGCCATTGGGAGCATTGCAATCAGGCTCTGTAGCTTCAGTTGTTAGCATTAACGGTTTGCCAACTACAAATCCTATCACTTCTTTAGAGCTTGTTCCTAAAGGAACTGATTTATATTGTGCTATACCTGCCTCACTTAGCGAATCCATTTTAATATATTCAGCACCTGACAGTGAAAAATTTCCTTTCCCGGTCCTGTCTATCACAAGCCAGTATATTGGCTTTATCGGTAATGGTGAATCGATCTGTTTGGTGTCGAAAAATACATCAACTAGCGCCGGAGATTTTGAAACTGAGGAGGCAACCAACCATTTCTTTTGTAACGGAATGGGTACCCCTGATATTTTTTCTGCCGGGATCAAATGTTTCTGATTTTCTCCCCATAAAATAAAGTTATTATTACTAGCAAATTTGGGGGATGAAATGGTTAGCAGTCCAGGTGTATTACTGCTGGTGGATTTAAGTTGTAACAGACCAGAAAGATCATCTCTGCCAATCCCCGCTATATTGTTGTGGAACTCCCTATCACTTAAACCATCCCATAAAATCATTCCGCCGCTGCTCAAATAAGTCGCTTCGGGATCTACAATGGTTATGCCATATTTGATAGCTAAATAAGTAATTATTCTTAGCCTCTCATCAGCACTTAAAACTCTGTTATAAGCTATGAGTTCAGGAATAAGCCCCTTGAATGATACTATTGATGCTATATTGGGCGAAACGGGCTTACCACCGACGTACCAATATTGTTTAGCTGGGAATATGCTGTCTGTTTTTTGTTGACTATAAACATTAATTTTTGGCAGTTCGGGATAAAGATCAATATAGTTCCTGTATTTGTAATCCTCCAAGTCTGCCAGGCGACTAGTTGTCGTAACAATGGTAGTCTTATTATTTTTTGTGATATGCCAGACAACATTTTCTAGTTTTGGAGCCTGGTTTTTAAAAACCGTAAAATAAGTGGCGGCTGCCATGCTGCTGTCGCTCAAATTGAGAGGTAACACCTGGTTGCCATCAAATACGAGTGCTTTGTTAAAATTCATTAATTCGTATGGAGAAAAGCCTTTCAACGATATTGATGAATCTCTTCCGCCAATTTTGCTGTAATAGGATGGCGTTTTAGCAATGGTGTCTGTTATATACCATTTCATTAAGCCCTTAACGCCACCAGGCGCCACCTGTCCGAAAACATTAGCATGAAAAAATATTACTGCCCAAACAAGTGGGAACTTTCGTGTATTCATTTGAAATTATTTTACAACAAATTTTGAAATTCCAAATTTTACGACGACCTGAAACACACCAATTCTATTAGGATTTTCAACAAAATTTAATGAGTTGAAAGGGCTGTAGATAGTTTTAACCGCATCTGAGATGCCTTGATGATATCTAAAGTTTACGTCGATGACCCCCGGAAACATAACGCCTATTTCTGCGGTTGCACCCACGTTAGCAAAACTTCCCCTCAAAACCGATACTAGTTTTTCTGTCATTACAGGATCGCTATCAAACGCCGGCTCGTATCCTGGCCCCCCGTGCTCGTAGGATATCGCATGTGGAGCTGTGTTAAAGCCGATTTGAGGGCCTATCCCAATATGAATTCCAGAAATATACTCTTTATTGTTTTCGCTGCTACCGTCCAAAAATGGATGCCAAATTACCAATATGGGAACGTTAATATAATCATATTTGAAGGACATTTTATAATTGAAATCTTTTTGATAGTTATCAAAAAACAGTCGAGAACTTTGACTAGAATATGCGGCTTCAACGTACAAAGTAACTGGGGCATTTTTAAATTTAAAATTTGTGAAAAGGCCTCCAGTGAATCCTGACCGTCGTTCGGTTGTTAGACTGTAGGAGGCTTTGTCAAAATATGGTTCGCTTAAAGTCGTGTATTCTAAATGCGTTATAATCGAACGATTACCTCCAAGTGTAAAACCCCATACCAGATGCCCCTCACCGCTAAATTCTTGTGTTTGGGAAAGAGATTTTTCCGTTGAAAAAACAATAAAGAAAATTATAAGAATTTGAAAGGTTTTCATTGTGAAATTTAGGTTTCTATTTTTTCACAATTTATAATTTATTTTCAAATAATATTTGAAACAAATTAAAATATCTGCAATAGTCAATTTATTGCAACAGAAAAATGAAGGGTCAAAAGTGCTGCATAAGAAATTAAATCACGTAGATGAGTGCCTTATCTTATTGATAATTCCTTCTATAAAACTATCATTCTATTACCCACCTGTTACGCATGCAACGCATACATTTGTAACGTTTGATCGGTAAGAAAAACAATAAGCTTTTTTGCAAGAAACTACGCGGAATACGGCTCATATCCGTACGTTTTGCACCGCAAGAGCAATACAGCTTCTCGGCTATGGAATTTTCGGTCGGGACGTTTTTCATTGTTTGAGAAATTAAAATTCTCTCATCACAAAGGAATTAATTGGGCGCCTAAATATAACTAATAGTTGTACCCCGCCAAAAAATAAAAGCCCCAAAACACTCGCTGTATGGGGCTTTCAACCTAAACCTTATCACAATGGGGACGGCAAAGATACCGACCCATTATATTAAGTTATAAAGATAGCTAAATCTCGCACAATCTATAGAAATGCCTTTTGATGGCCTTTACAATTGCCAAAGTTTTCTTTTTTGATTTTAGCTGCTATCCTTTTGTATGTTTATCTAACATTAATTTGCAAACTGTCCAATTCTTTTAAGGATACCGATGGCGGCGAAATCCCCTGTGTAAGCTTTGTTACGATAAGGTTGGCCACCTTCTCTGCTTCAACTCCTGTGGCGAATCCTTTATTGCCTGGAACGCCGGGAATGATTGGCTGATGAATGATAATCACGCTATCTTTATAGATATCATAGCCGAACTCCTTGAGTTCCGATTGAAAAACACGCGCTTTATATTTCGTGATTGCTGCCGTTTTTTTAGCTGATTGATGACATCCGAAAATAACCGTGGAAACAGCCACCATTAAAATAATTCTTACTTGTTTCATAAATTACGGCGTATAAGCCCAAAAATCTTTGTAAACACCTATACCATTATTGGGTTGGCCCATCCCGAAATAACCAATATTTCCTATGGCAAAACCAACCGCAGCGTTTCGGGCCACGCCGCCGTAATTTGGTAATGCCTGCCAACTATTGGATGAAGGCGAATACTTAAACACCTGGTTTGTGCTGACTGCAACCCCGCTGACGGTTTTATAACCTAATCCGACATATCCATTATTTCCGATTGTGAAACTGGCATTACGGGCCGTATAATCATAGCCAGTGTTTGAAGCCTTAGCGGTCCATGCATTGACCAATGGATCAAACATATATAAATCTGTAAGCGCTGTTACGCCGTAAAGCCCGCCGCCAACATACGCTTTACCATCCACCGTAAAACTAAAAGCCAATCTGCGTAAACCGGGTATTGAGGCTATTTGCGTCCAATTATTGACTGATGGATCGTAAGCATAAAAATCATTTGTGCTAACATCGTTTGTAGCTGAGTTAGTATTACCCGATCCAATATAGCCGGTATTATTAAGCGAATAACCAACGGCGCTTTGCCTGGCTGCCCCTTTAAAATTTGCTTTTTGTGTCCATTTATTGGCGTCAGGGTTGTATTCCCAAAAATCGTTGGTATTTGTCCCGACGCCGTTTACGCCCGTACCAGCATAACCTTTATTCCCGATTGAAAACGCCACAGCAAAAGCGCGCACGCCGCCGCCGAAATCGGCTTTTTGCTCCCACGCATTATAAACGGGGTCATAGGCCCATACATCGCTCGTTCCAAAACCGTCAAACGGTGCGTTAGTTGTTCCACCAATCACGTAAGCTTTATTATTCACCGTGAAAGCCGAAGCCCCTGCCTTGCCGAGCGAAGTTAAAAAGTCAGCTCGTTGCGTCCAGGTTCCCGATTGAACCGCAGGCATCGGCGGCAACAACGTAAAGGAATTTGACGATGATCCTGCGCCATAACCGGTTTTAGTAACCTTAACTTTACCACTTTGCGCGTCCGCCGGCACACGTACCAACATATTATTGTGTTCGTCTACGCTTAGGGGATTTATATCGTTCGCTGATCCTGTGAAGCGAACCGCCATTGAAGTAAGGTTGTCGCTTTGATTAAAATCGCCGTTGATTTTAATAATCTCGCCTGCCCTTGCCGATGCAGGGGTAATCGATGCGACAAGCGTCGCTGGTAAGAATGTGTAACTATCCGTACTCGTTACGCTTCCTATCCCTGAAACCCAAACAGTCACTTTACCGCTTACCGCGTTATAAGGGACAATCACCGTAATTTCAGTTGGCGTAACAGTGGCGGGTTTTAGGCCGGTATCGCCGACACGGTTAAAGTAAACTAAAACATTATTTACGTTCGTACCGAATTGAGTGCCGGTAATTTTTAAAACATCGTCGGTTGTTACTGTTTTGGGCGAAATTGCGCTAATCGTTATTGATGGCGCTTTTAAAGTAAAGTTTGACGGACTGTTAACGACAGTACCGCCATTTACGCTAATACCAATTTTCCCCGTTTGAGCATCTGCCGGAACAATTACCGCTATGCTAGTTGCCGTCACCGTTTTAGGTTTGGTTGCTACCGACCCTCCGAAGGTTACGGCAACAAAATTAATGTCGGTGCCAAAATTTGTTCCCGTAATCGTAACGGTTTCTCCAACAGCTGCTGTTTGTGGGCTGAAAGCACTAATTGTTGGAACCGGAATAGGTGCGGTCGTTAAAGTAAAATTATCTGCACTGGTTACGGCAGAACCGGCAACCGTCAATTGTATTTTGCCCGTTTGCGCATCGGCAGGAACGGTTACGGCAAGGCTTGTCGCGGATATCGTCCTTGGGATAACGGTCGCAGAAGTCCCGAATTTAACACCAACAGCATTTAAATCGGTGCCGAAGGCTGTACCGGTTATCATGACCGTTGCGCCAACACTTGCTGATTTTGGATTGAAGTCGGTTATTGACAAAACCGGATTGGTCGGATTTGTCGGCGGTGTAACAGGATCTGGAGTCTTGCTTTTACTGCAAGAACCGATTGCGCAGATAACTACGCAGGCAAATACGAAAAGGTAATATTTCATTGGATATAGTTTTATTCACTGGAAAAATCAACGTTGTTATTAAGGTTGTTTCATAGGTTTTCTTTTAGCCGGTTCATCAAAGCATATACAGTACTGGGATGCCATTTTCCACCTTCGCGGAATGTGGGAACACCTTTCTTGTTCAATGCGTTTGATATTGCCCGAACAGAATTAATCCCACGCCCGCTTAGCCTTTTCAAAATGGGCGATAGCGTATCGGCAAAATCCTGTGCCGCTTTTTTATTCGCAACCGAAAGGGCCTTGCCATTTTTGCCTAACAATACCCCTCTTTTTTTTGCAGCTTCCAAAGCTTCCCTCGTCGTATCGCTTATTCGCTGCCGCTGTTCTTCCGCAACCGCTGCCAAAATGTGTATGGTGAACCGGTTTGCGTGTGGATTATCGGCCACGATGATTTCAACATTCGATTTTACGATCCCCGCTATTTCTTCGACATCCCTTCCTAAACGATCCAACCGTGCTACGATTAACGTAGCTTTATATTGCCTGGATAAATCAAGCGCATCGAATAATCCGGCCCGAAACTTTCGGGTCGATTGCACTTCTATTACGTGGGTTAGCAAATGATAATCATTGAGCTTACAATATTGCTCCACAGCACTTTGCTGGGCTTCCAAACCTAATCCACTTCGGCCTTGCTTACCCGTTGAAACTCGATAATATGCGATTGCATGTTTCAATAGAGCACCCGAGCTGTTCATGAGTAAACGATGGTTTATATTTGAACAGATTCTAATTAAAAATCGATTAGCCTTGAATTAAAAGGCTTATAAAAGAATTTGTTGTGGGTGGGAGATCAATCAAAAAGAGATGATTTTGTTTATGAGTTAAGGATGGTTTACTCATGAACAAATTATTCAGAAAATATTTATCAATACTATTATTAAATATTTAGACCAAATGCTGGAGTCCGGGCATATGTTACACCCAAGATGGCAAAGACCTGCAATGCAGCCTTATCACAGTTTTATCCAGAAATATTACTAATTACAGGCAATGAAGCGATTGCAATTATTAGCTCAATCGTATTTAGTATGATGTTGCGGTCAAGTTATTTGGCAGTTAATTTTTTAACTCCTAAATTAGATTTATGCTTTTACAAATCACCGTTAACGACAAATCGCATGAGATTAATGCCGTGGCCTTTTGGAATGCGGATGATAATAAATACGAGTATTTTGTGCAAACCACTCGTAATGGCTACTCCATTGTTTTAGAGAAGCTCCCCAATAATAAATGGAAGCAATGCGGAGGATTAAATCTGTTTTCGGATGATATTAAAATTGCAGCTTGTGCAGCAATGAACAAAGTATTAGATACGTTGAATAATGAAGCATTACCGTATGACCAAATGAACGGCTATTTTTTCGATGCTATTTTTACGCCGTCAATATTTAGCAGGCGCTAAACCCTCTCTTCTTTTGTGGCTCATTGGGGGGGGTAAGGTTTCGGACATTAAGTTAAGTATTTATTATACTCTCCTAATCAAGTTTAAACCGGTAATGAATAAAGCTAATTCTTGTAACAGATGAATAAGATTTTAAAATCTTATCATTAAATGATTACTTCCCTTGCGCGCATTTCTCTTTTACGTCCTTCGGCACAGCCTGGTTGTTAAGGATTGCATAATATCGAACTTTGGTAACCCAGACCAAAAATTGCTTTTAAACATTTAATCCTGCTAGTGAGATTACCGACAATTAATATTTAGCAGATATTCACTCTTTTTTTTCGTTGGTTTTGTTCATATCGATGTTTTCTGTATCCATTAAATAGGATAACAATAAAAAAATTTTGGATAAGGGTAAAAAGAGCAAAATGTTAGTTACATGGCTACCGAACTTTTCAGAAATATATTGATCTGTCAAAGCTTCTAGTCGCCTCAAATCTTCAATATTCATTTATTTAATAAAAGATATTATATTTGTCAATTATGGCCATCAAACATAAGTTGAAAGCGCTTTGTAATGATCCGGTTTATAAATTATTGGGGGCCTATCTTTTTATTATTCTCATTCTGCTTTTTATAATGTATTTCGTGTAAAAAGGAAAAATAATTATTCTTTGTCGATGATGGTACTGGCTGCATAAGCCGTAATATATTTGTCTACATCTTCAATCTCACCTCGGAAGATGACTTTTTCGCCATTTAATAAGAGAATTACCGTCGGGTAGGCTTTTACCTTAAATTTTTCCATTTCCACGCCGCCAAACATAAACAGGTTCGGAAAGTTAAATCCACGGCCTTTGATAGTTGCAAAAGCTTGATTTAGTGTATCCGTTTTTAACGGTATATTGACTGAATAAAATTTAACATTTTTGTACTTACTGTAATACTTCCGTTTTTGGTCAAATACCGGAAATTTCCTGATACAGATGCCGCATGCCGTATCCCAAAAATCCAAAACAACAAGCTTATTTTTAAGGCTATCGGCAGGCAACCAAGCATCCTTTGCCCTGTACAAAGTGAAATTATCGACAGGCTCAGAAACCGTCCCGGTGTACGTACCAAAATTCAGGTAATTCAACCATCCTTGGTAACCTGTATTGAATACATAAATTGTTACCGCGGCAAAAGTTATAACATAGGCACCTTTTAAAATGGTTTTACGTGCATAATATACAAGCAAAGCCATACCGATCCCCCAAAAATTTGCCAGTGATGCAGGCATGCTAATTCGCGAAGGCATGAAGGTGAACACGTGTATTGGCAAATAAATCAATGCCGGTGGAAGCGTTATAATCAATACCGAAATCCGCCTATCACGCGCATCTTCGGAATAGATCAATAATAAACTTGTAACCAGAAAATAGCTGACCGCTACAGCAAGGAACCTGTAAAATGTGCCAAATAAATAGGCCACATACACGCAAAGTCCCAATTGCGACAACGACCAGATAATCAAAAGCCAATATTTTCTTCTCATGGAATTAATTTTCTAAGCACCGCTGCATGCAGCAAAAACATGCCCAAAATAGCATTGCCAGGATAGGTAATTTAAGCTTCATTTAGGTTGAATTTTTGCTATCAAAATAAATATTCAGGTTCATTATTTTTAAACGTGAGTGTCCAAAATAAAGTTTTATATTTTTCTGCATATCACTGATTAAATATCGGAGATACCGATTTGCTAAATTTGAAGGTAAGAACAATATATCCATCGAAAACTATGAATTTTGATTGAATTATAAATTGTCATTTTTGGCGTTTCTGATTAAATAATTACCAATTATGAAATATTTTTACTTATAATGAAAATTACGGCGTGTGAATAACTATCTTAGCGCCAATGACACCTAAAGAAAAACTCCGCGTCCTCAGCGACGATTCCACTGCTATTTTATTGGTTTCCTATTTATTAATCGTATTGGCGACGATGGGTGTTATGTGTTGGATTTAATAATACAGATATTTTGTTATTAGATCGCGTATTATAATATTTAGCATTATTATTTAGGACGAACGCCGATATATTTGTCGCTATAAATAATCAAATCGGCGTTGACCGGAAAGGTTATCCGGTACTTTGCATTATCAGATCAAATTTTCACCAGCGAGAGATTACAAGTGTATTACAGGAATTATATCAACAGCACGGCAAATTGTAGCAAACTCATATGGTATAACAGCCGAATATGGCAGCATTCAAAACTGCAAACTTTAGAGTACCCGATGTTTAAAGATGCCGTCGCCGAGGGTGCCATTACCAACTCATAGAAAGTTAAGGTTTGTTTACCACTACTCAATTTACGAGCAAGATATCTTGAGAATTCTATATTACTTATATAAGTAGTTTTGCCCAAATCCATTGCAGCAATCAGAAAGATATCAGCTTACTTATCTATATTTATTGCGCTATGACTTTTAACCCCCTTCTCCTAAACCTTGGTAAAAGATTGGAATCGTTACGCATCCAGCGCAATTTATCACAAGTTGAAATCGCAAAAAGTGCCGATTTGGAACTTCAGGTTATAAAAAATCTTGAGGTCGGACACCAAGACACAAATATTTTAGAACTGGCACGGGTCGCAAAAGTTCTAGGGACATCGACCGACGCATTATTGGCAGATCTTTAAAATCTTAAGCTGTTTTTTTAACAATATTTAAAGATGGCAAAAATACAGGTGTATCAATCCTAATCAAGTATAATTTGAATAATATTGCGGTTAACTCTATGAGGGCAAATTAATTTAAAAGAAAATAATTAAATTATAAATCATACGTTAAATTGTCATACTAACAGATTAGATTACTGTCAGTTAATAGTTAATCAAATAGGACGGGGTTGGGTGGGTTGTGCAATCCTGTTTGAAGAAACGAGTGTTATTATTATTTTCTATTTCCTTCATCGAGTACTCCTGATAATAAAAAATTAGACGAGGAAAGAATTTCATGTACTTATTAAATATTCTGCGAAGAATTACACAGCTTTAAACAGATCCGGGTAAGGCGTTTCCAAAACATCAGCTATAACGAAAAATCTTTCGACTGTCATTTTGCTAATTCCTAATTCCAATTTACTGTAAGCGTTTTGACCGATGTTTAATTTTGAGGCTAAATATTCTTGAGAGTAGCCTTTGCTCTCCCTGATTTTACGAATGTTTTGCACAATAAGCTGGTGATTCTGCATAAGGACGAACAATACTTAAATTGTAAAAATGCTTTTTAAACAAGTTTTATTTCTTCGAATAACTCAATGATCTTTTTTTGAAGATTATAAATCTCCTCTTCCCGTTCGGCGATTTGTCCCAACACACCAGCGATCTCCTCAGGGTCAACCACGTCCTTGTGTTCGTTATAAGTGATGAGTTCGCGTACGGATATACCGTAAATTACAGCTAAATCGTCCAACCGGGATAAGTTTACGTCCGTGATCCCGCTCTCAATTTTTGAATAAGCAGGAATAGATGTGCCAAGCTTTTTCGATATGTCTTCCTGGGTCAACTTTCCAGCTAACCGGATGGCCTTTAAGCTTTTTCCGATGGTTTTATTAATTTGATTGATTGTGCTCATTTTTTTCAAAAGTTTAAGCTTACGATGGAATTGTGGAATAACCAACGGGGTTTTGGGCGAGCACCAAGTCAACGGCGCACGAAAGTTTAAAAATCTTTTCGCTGACGATGCCGGTCCGATTGGCGTCGGCCAACTTAACTAAAGCCGGTTGATGCGCTTGCCTAATTAGGTTATAATCTTCCAGAAAGCACTCATTAGCTTCGCATAAGGTCAGCGAAAGCAAACACAAATCCTCCGGGCTGTTCAGGCTACAGCCATTCAGGTAATCTAAATTTTCTTTTAAGAGAGAGAGCCTTTTATATAAGTCAGTCATTTTAAAATTCACACATTTGCGTATAGTCAGTGAATTTCACAGGTAGAACGATAGTAATCGTCAAAGATAAAAAAATTGCGTATTACGTTACCACAACAAAAAAGCTCCGAAGAAATTTTTTTATGGATCCTGAAACGAATAATTTATTAATCCGCTTCAGCAAATGAGAGAATAACGAATTTGCAACAAAAAAGAACATTTCAGGTATTTCAAAGTTATCAATTGCGAATAGTTCTAATGATAAATAAATAAGTAATAAAGCGTCTGACCGCGATGGGAGGACGCTTTTTTTTTGTAAATTATATTTTATCCGGATAACTATTATTTTAGGGACACGTCCAGACAAACAACTTTTTCACGACGAAATTATTGTTCCCCAAACCTAAATGGAAAGGCATCCCGGAAGTTTTTTTTAGCCATGGTTGTTAAGCTAAGCGGTCTTGACGATGCTAGCAAATTGAAAAGTCAGATAACAACTTGGGGAGCGTCTCTCCTTTGTTCTAATCTAAAAATAATCTTAGGGCAGTTTATAAGTTACTTTTATGAACTAGCTATTTAGAATATAATTTGATACCGAACTGACTAGAAGGCTAAATTAAAAACTTTTCTACGTAGTCAATAAAATCAGAATTCTGAAAGGCTTTTGTTTCTTCCCAGACTTTCCGAGGGATGGGTAATGAGAAAAATTCCTTTATATCTTGCTCAATGCCATCTGCGTTTATTATTGACTTAGTTTTTATAGCTTGGTAGCTCAAATTGAGATGTAAAATTAGAAAGTTTGCAAATAATCTTTCATCTTTTGAAATCTCCAAAGTTTCATACACCAAACTTTCATCAAGTACCCGATTCAATTCCGGATGATCTAAAGTTATAGACCAGATACTACGATGGAACTGCGTTATTTGGAATAAATTAGTTAGCTGTAAAGTTTTGGTATTTCTTTTAACAGTATAAGCGTTAAACAGTAGAGCAGAGATAACGCCAATTACAGTACAAATACTACCGATTGCGCTTAATAGATCTTTATGGGTGGTTAGCCACATTATTCCAAATCATTGAGGAATTCTCCCAAGATAATTCCATTTTTCACCATCCAGTTAGATAATGATAAATAGGTTGCTAAATCCTCTTCATCAGTAACAATCCACGCTCCTTTGAATTTGCCGTCTTTATCATAATCTGATACCAATAAATTCTCCTCGTCGAAAAGTACGAAATCTTCCAATTTTTTAGATTTTTTGATCTTGGATAGGTCCGGCAAAATGAAAATCTTTTCACCGTACTGAGCGCTAACTTTATAAGATAACATCTCGTAATGGGTGTAATCATTCAAAGGTTTTTCTACAAATCTTATCCGGATTAAAGATTTTGATTCGTCTAAAACCTGCCGATACATCTCTGTTTGTTCAGCAATCTGTTCTTTGATCTTTACTTCACAAGTTCGAAAGTCTTTATTCAAATATGCTGCCCAAGCATCATCTCCTTCAATGTCGTAATATTGCAATCCTTCATACTTAAAAAAACGGCTATCCATTTTTTTCCAAGCGGATGCGAATTTTTCAGCATACTCGTCAGCCGATATATACTTCGCGTTTTCTTTTCTGAAACTCATTGCTACTCCTTTGGAATTTGCGACTGTGCATTTAATAAAGTATTGCGAGGTATAACGACAATTTCTTCATCCGGGCCGCAAGACGCATCAATAACTGATAAATAAGGCTTAAGCTCGCTCGTTTGCCTTTTACCAATTATAGCAAAATCACCATTGTCAAGTTCCATCACGTCGGGACAGTGAGCTAAATTGGGGGACTGTGCACCATCTTTGTGTGGATGTGGACCTATTCTTCGCTTTATCATATCTGTTTGATTATAAGTACAGTTAGAAAATATCTGATTATAATCAAATGTTTGAAAAAAATATTTTTTGACAGAAATTAGACAATAGCGATTAGCGGCTTACGATCCCCGTTTTATACCTCTAATATAAGTTGTGTTTTGATGTCGGGAATTTTTTCCCGACATCAAAACAACCATGTATAGTAAAATTATCCCAGCATAATTCGTGTTAGGCACACTTTCATAGCAGGAGCTTTTCATGATAAGCTGTCTTAGAATATATTAATTATAAACTTTTGATAAACTTTAGGATAGGATCGATGAGTTGAGGATGCAATGGCAATTCTGGGTTAGAGTAAGTAGCAACATTTGCTTTCGCATCTTTCGGAGCAACCTTCATAACGTGATTCATGTTGTCAATCAAGATCAAAGTTGCAGAAGATTTAGCTTTTTTAAGCTTGTCCGCTTCTCCGATACTTACCTGAATATCATTGCTGCCCTGGATAATTAAAATCGGAATTTTTAATTTTCTAATTTCTTTAGATGGATCAAATTTAAACCAACTCATTAAATACTCCTGGATAGTTGGCCTAGCCAGAAAATAAATTGACGGATCAACATTCTTTTGAATTTTTCCTACACGAATTGAATCAAGCACCTTTTGAAACTTTCCCTTAAAATCCGGTTGATTTTTCATTTGGTCAATCACTATTTGGTCGGCAGGTTCACCTGCCCCTGCAATAGAAATGAAACCATTGACGGGTCCCTCTTTGGCGGCGATCATTCCTATCAACGATCCTTCACTATGCCCAAGTATGACAATCTTCGAAAATCGCGTATCTGATTTAATAAAATTAACTATTGCAATCGCATCGTCTACATAATCATCAAACTTTAAATCGGTTTCTTTTAGAGAAGTTGTGCTTAAACCTACACCTCGCTTATCATATCTCAGTGTCGCAGTTCCTGCAGCATTAAGTGATTCAGCCAATAATTTATAAGTATTTGGAAAAATGTTTGATGAAGCAGCGTTGCCGTCACGATCTGTAGCGCCCGAACCTGGAATTATTATCACAAGTGGAACTTTGGTAGTTGAATTTTCTGGTATTGAAATTACACCGGAAATACTCCCGGACATTACCTTTATTGTAACAGGATAGTCCTTTCCGTATGTTGATTTGTTTTGTGGTTCTTTATATTCAGTGAAAAAGAAGCTTTCCAGTTCAGCAGACTGATTAAGAACTAAATTTATGGTCAACAGAGATTTTTCAAACTCTCCTTTATATCTCAGATTAGTATGAACTGAATCGATAAATGTCGCTTTATTTAACCTTCCAAGCTGACCCCAAATTGGCGTAAAAAGAGAATTAAGCTGAACGCTGGTCAAAGCCTTTTTGGCATTGGGAGATAACATAGCATACAAACTATCAACAGAGTGATTGTTATAGTAAGCTTTAAACCTTTCTATGACCGGCATTGCTTGATCTTTTTTTTGGTTTTGAGCGAACCCTGCAAATAAGCAATGACAAAGTACTATTGTTGTTAATAACCTTTTCATCATCATAATCGTAAAAGTCTTTTAATAAGTAACCGCTCGAAAATAACACTATTTCATTATAATTAAGGTGCATAAAAGCGATACTATATTTTCGTCAACTACTAATCCGTTCCACAAATATTTATAAATTTAAAGTCAATCGGGTAATCATAAATTCATTAACAACTCAACCGATAGTGAAAAATCTTTTAAAAAAATTGACTTTGTTCTTACTGGTTCTACCATTTAGTATAGCTTATGCACAAGTATCGCCCAATAATAATGTTCAATTTTTAAGCAGCTTGAAAGATAAAAAGTGGGACATGGCGAACTCACTTCTTACAACTAATTTAAAAAAGAAAATAAATGCAATACAACTACAACAGTTATTCGAAAGCTTGCGTCCTCGCCTGGGCGCATTTGAATCTTTTAAAAAGGAACCTATAAAAAAAGATCATGATTCAACTTTTTACATCGGTAAGTTCAGTAACGCATCTTTAGTCATTCATATAATAACAAATGACTCATTAAAGATCGCTGGCTTTTTCTTTAAGCCACTTAGCCAGCTTTATGCGTTACCTAGTTACGCAGATACTACAAAATATACCACTATTGATACTTTTATAAATTCCGCAGAAATTAGATTGCCGTCAATTATTACAGTTCCCAAAAAAAATCTTGGAGCTAAGATCCCCGTAATCATATTTATTGGCGGAAGCGGTCCATCTGATAAAGATGAATCTACAGGAGTATTAAAACCATTTAAAGATATATCTATTGGACTTGCAGTAAATAATATAGCATCCCTACGTTTTGATAAAAGGACGTTGCAATATTTGCCTCACCCTGAGAAAATAACAGTCGAGGAGGAATATTATATTGACGTTAAAAATGCGATCTCTTTAGCAAAAACGATTAAGAATGTCGATTTAAATAAAATTTACATTATTGGTCACAGCTTAGGTGGAATGTTAGCTCCAATTATTTTACAAAAAAACCCTGAACTCGCAGGCGCAATTTTATTAGAAGCTAGTTCTCGACCCATGGAAGATTTAATTCTTGAACAATCGGCTTATCTTAATAAGATAGATTCAGGAAATGTAAGTAAAGCACAATTAAATTTAATAGAAAATGAGGTTTCCAAAGTTAAAACTATCAAAGAGTCAGACAGCACGAAGATATATTTTAACATCCCAGGGTATTATTGGTTGTCACTAAAATCTCAGGATCCAATTTTTGTAGCGAAACAAATAAAACAGCAATCTATATTTATCATTCAAGGTGGATCTGACTATCAAGTTACAGAAAAAGATTACAGTATCTGGCGTAAAGAGCTGACAAATTCAAAAAATGTTCGTTTCATGGATTTCCCCAAGATAAACCATGCAATAATGGAAGCAAATGGAGTTTTATCCCCGGATCAATATAATCAGCCTGGTAATGTACCTTATTATATTATCGCTAAACTAAGTGAATATATAAACACCCATTAAATTAAAATTAAAAAAATACAACTATAATTTGTTTTTATTAAAGAATTGCCTATCTTAGGTTAATATTAATTTCTTCACCTAAAAAATATCATAATCATGAAATCTAAAACCTTATTCGTTTTTTTTATTGCTGCAATTTTCATTATTGGTTGCAAAACAGAATCCTCATCTCCAGTTGCTAAAAATGTTCTTTCCGGAAAAGATTACTTTGATGGCATTTTCTTCATGAAAGGCGAGTATGCCAATCGCATTCCCATGATTAAAAAAGTTGACCTTTACGCAGGGGCGACTTTGGAAAGCATGGCGCGCGCAAATGCTTTTCAGAATAAACTGGATTCAGTAATTAATGTAAAGGATCCTACTTATTTCAGCGCACTTAGTACTGCAATACAAAGTAATGTGCGTTCAAGTATTGACGAGCAACTTACTAGAGGAGCAAAAAACTTAATTATCGCATTAAACGACATTCCTGAACTTCACAAATATTTTGTGCAGCACACGTCAGATGCCGTATTTAATGGAGTTTCTGACAAAAGTAAAATTGGCTCTGTAATCAACTTGTCTGATAGTGAGAAAAAGGAATCTGAACACTATTTGAGAACAAATCAGGAGGCGATTAATGCAGCTGTGGCTGTTACAGATTTTTACTATTTCGCTGAGGTTGCTCATAATACTGTTGCAGTTACCGTGAATGCTGCCGCTGTTGCAGATTTTGTTGCAGCTCTTGCTATTGTGGTTTGGAAGGCAAAATATCTATGGAACGGCGAAACAGATGCCGAAGATGCTTCAGCAACTGTTGCGAATTTAAACCAATTCGAAGGCTTCCAATACGAAGAGCTGGTAAATCAAATTGCATTAAGCGAATAAAAGGCAGAATAGAATGAAATTGATAAATTCTTTTTTCTGTTTTTGTGCTGTTTGTTCCTTTTTGATAACTCTTTTTTTATGCGCTGATTCATTGGCTTTTAATTCGGTCAATACTTCCGTTGAACTAAATAAGCGTTTGTTTACTTTCTTACCACAAGGGTGGGGCTTTTTTAGTAGGAGTCCGCGAGAGGTTGAGGTATGTCTTTTCCAGTATAAAAATGGAAAATTCGTAAAGATGCCTAATTATCAAGCGGCTCCATGGAATTTTTTTGGTGCAGGTAGAAATGTTACTCGCCTTACGTATGAGTATCAAGATATCATACTAAGGCTACCAAAAAAAGAATTGGTATCAACTAAGGCAAACTTCCAATCTGGCGTCTCGGGTCCTGTTCCACAAAATATTGTCGACATCAACAATAATTTTGATGACCCAAGATTGTTGGGACAATATTTAATTGTAATGCAAAAGATAATTCCATGGTCGTGGATAAGTGATCTAGATAAGGAAACGATCGACGCTAAAATTGTAAGAATAAATGTTCATGAAAAACCTAAATCTAAGCCTCTATAATTATATCAAAGGCCATTTCAACCATAATCCATATACTAATGTCCTTGGTCTTGCAAGAACTCTTATAGCGACTGGCCTGCTTTTAACATTGTTGTTTAATAGTTCGGATACTTTGTTTCCCTCTATTAATCACCAGGCAGCAAATATTTTTTTGAGAAAGGGAACTGGACCATTTATCACCCATAATTTCTTCCTATTATTAGGTTTTGCCAACGTACATATTATGAAGTTAATTGCAATTGTCTTGTTATTAGCAATTGCATCCGGTGTTTATCCGAGATATTTGTGTCTTGTACATTGGTTTATACACTATAGTTTTATTGTGTCATCGTCTGCTGTTGATGGCGGTGACCAGATTGCGGCTAATTTGACAATGCTACTTATCCCTTTTTGCTTACTTGACAATCGTAGATTTCATTGGACTAAGAGCAATTGGAACTATGAAACACCAAGTATACGCGGTGTATTCTTAAATTTTTGCTACTTATTTCTGCGTTTGCAAGTTGCGGTGATTTATTTACATGCCGCAGTTGGAAAATTAAATGTAGTTGAATGGGTTAATGGAACGGCCATTTATTATTGGTTTAATAACGTAGGATTTAAAGTTCCTGACTGGCTTGAAACAGTGGTTTTTCCTCTTTATTCCAATGGTATGGTTTTGGCAACACTCACCTGGGGAACGATTGTGCTTGAATTTGTTCTTTTTGCAGCTTTGTTCATGCCTCAACGTAAACGTAATGTTATGTTAGTCGTTGGTTTGATCTTCCATTTCCTTATTTTAAGTCTAATTGGGCTTATTAGCTTTTTCTTTTCGATAAGCGCTGCGTTGATTATTTATCTACATTCATTAGATAAGCCCTTTGAATTTAAATTTTCGATTCCATCGTTTCAAAGGAAATTAGCAAATGGATAAAAACTTGTTGGCAGTAAATATCATTTATTGGGTTTTTCCAGCTCTGCTAACGTTACTATTTGCTTTCCAATTTCTTTGGAAACCGAAGTCAACCTCCTTTTTTGTTGGCTACAGATCGGAAAAGTCCATGGAAAATATTGAAGAATTTCGAAAGGCAAATAAGATGGCAGGGAAATTTAAGGTAACCGCATTTTTAATTTTACTATTCTGCCAATTAGTAGTAGCGGCATTCTATAATTTTATAATAGGCCCGACAATATTTATAATCTCTACGATAGTAGTTATGGTTCTTTTAATCGCGTCAAAAATTTATACCGAAATTCGCATAAACAAAGGTATCTAACGGTTTTAATCAAGAGTCGTGATGCTTCATTTCAATTGACATCACGACTCTTAAAAATATTTATCGCGCCGAAAATAAGCTTCAAATTAGACGTCAGATTGAATGGCATGTATTGCTAGTCAACAATTAGAAGTCGATCTTTTATAGGGTAGTAAAACCCGAAATTGTAATTGTTATTGCAAGTTGGATGTATCACACATTTACGTATTAATTTTGAAAAGATTTTTCTGCTTTTTTTATGAAAGATTTTAAACTAATGATGTTTTTCTTGTTCGGATCTTCGCTGGCGACAATTACAGTGATTTATATAGGACTAGCGTCTATACCATACAATCCAATAAGCTTAAAATTTACTGAGCAAAGTGCCATATTCATTCTGGCACCACAAGGCTGGGGATTTTTCACAAGAAATCCTCGCGAAATTCAGACTACAATTTATAAAAAGATAAATGGACAATGGGAAAACATCGATAAACCTAACTCAGATCCATCTTTTTATTTGGGTGCCTCAAGAACAATTCGAAAAATTGTCTTTGAAAAAACTCTGATTTTGGGTGAAATTAGGGACTCCACATTGTGGGTTGAAGGAGATCCTTCAAATTTGAACACAATGATACCTAAACTTAAACCTATAACAGTCTACGATAAAACCCCTTCCCCACTATTAACTGGTAATTTTTTAGTAGTTAAGAAGTTTCCGCTCCCCTGGTCATGGAGTGAAGCTTACTACAAAATAAATATGCCTTACAAATGTGTCTTATTAAATGTCATCAATAAATAAGGATCGGAATGCTCAATCTGATTAATGCCGTTTCTATATCTCTCAGTAAAAAAAATTTATTAACCGGTGTCTATGGTGTAGCAAGGTCTTTACTTGCTATTGGAACCTTAATAACCTTGTTTTTCAACGCGCCTGAAACTGTTTTCAGAAACATCCCAAACCATTATGATATACTTTCCGTCTCAGATTTAGGTAAGGTAAGTATCTTTTACCTATTTCCGTCTCACCATGATCTTATACGTTGGTTATCGATATTCATTTTAATTTTGGTTATCTCTGGGTGGCGCCCTCGATATACAGGATTATTGCATTGGTATATTACTTATAGCTTTTTCACCTCCTGCGACTTTTTTGACGGAGGGGATCAGATTTCTTCTATACTGACATTTTTTCTTATACCATTTTGTCTGCTTGATAACAGAAAATGGGTGTGGGACGAAAATGATCAACCATCGAATGCAATTAATCCCTATAGGAATATTCTTTTAAATATCGTGTATTTTATAATCCGTCTTCAAGTCTGTATCATATACTTTCATGCGTGTGTCGCTAAAATGAAAGTTCCTGAATGGATAGATGGAACCGCTACTTATTATTGGTTTACCAGTAACTCATTCGGCGCGGCATCTTGGTTAAAGCCAATAATAATTTATTTGTTTTCTAAACCTGGGATCGTTGTAGCATTTACTTGGGGCACTTTAATTTTAGAAGCAGTTTTAGCTATGAGCATATTCATGACACGGAACAAAACAAACTGGAAAATTTTGCTCATGGTAGGTATTGTGTTTCACTTCGGAATAATAATTATTCATGGTTTAATCAGCTTTTTTATGGCAATGACAGCTGCATTAATATTATACTTATTTCCACTAAACATGAAGATTATTAAGAGATTGAATCAATAATATTTTACTATATTGCTATTAATTAAATTTAAATAACTAAACAATTTCACATGAAAAAAATCTATTTATTAGGTGCTTTCGTAGCGCTAATCTCAGTATCAGCTTTTCTGTTTTCATTTAAAAAGGCGACACCTAACAACAAACTTGTTGCCGGTTACAACAGCAAAGACTTATTCGTCGGAATATTTTTTGGCAAAGGACAAATAGCAGAGCTTTTGCCTGAAACGCAACATATTTTTGGCGCTGTGCAAAAACCAAGTTTGAATAATTCGCCGCAAATGAGTTTCGTTCAACAAGTTATTGTAAACGACATTGAAAAAAGACATCCCGGTATGTTGGCTATGTTTAAAAGTAAAATCGAAAGCGGCAATAGACTGGTTATTCAACAAACTTTATCTGAAACGTCAATTGAGATTGCAGAGATATTAACACAAAATCCGGAGATCATTGCATTAAAAAAGCGCAATTTACTGTCTAAATCAAATGGTCAAAATAGCGACGTGATTTACCAGGTTAATTCCACAATGACTGATACCCAATGTATTTATGGCCCCTGCTCTATAGCCATCGATGGATCAGCTGTATTTATCGTTTTGCAATCGGGCCAGAATGGCAAGTCGGCTAATTTTGCGCGCCCATCTTTAATAGAGGAGAATTTAATCAATTCTATAGCAAATAACTTATCTAAATAACTGGTAGAGAACTGACTGTTCCAATTCACATCAATAATTTCTTACAAATTGCTAAATTAAAAATCATGAAAAATAAATTATTATTAGGTGCGACAGCATCACTTGTACTTGTATCGTCATTATTCTTCTCATTCAAACCTGTGGAAAAAGCAAATAACAGCGTTGCTTCTCTTAATGGAAAAGAATTGTTTGCAGGAATATTTTTTGGAAACGGACAAGTTGCTAAGTTGCTACCGGAAACGCAACATATTTTTGGTGCTGTTCAAAAAAGCAAACTCCAAAATAATTCCGAAATTGTTCAATCGACCATATTGAACGAACTGGAGAAAAAAGACCCCAATTTTATGACTGATTTTAAAAAAGATATCGAAAGTGGTGACAGATTAAAAATTCAGCAAACACTTTTTGAAACATCAAAAAAAGTTATTGATGTATTGTCCGAAAATCCGACCATCAAAAAAATAAAAAATGAGTCAATTTTTGCGAATAATAAAGTTGGTCAAAACAATGGAACAACCCAAGATACTGCTTGCTTAATAGCAATGTGTAATGTCGTATTAGACGGCAGCATAGCATTTGGCGCAGTAAATGTTGGTCAGAATACGAAAACAGCAAACTACGTACATCCGACGCTGATTGAAGAAAGTCTAATCAATTCGATAGCTAAAAACTTAAAAAATTAATCGCTAAAATTTCAGTTAGTCCGATAGTAACTTATTACTCAATCCCAGCTACAGAATAGCTGGGATTTTTATTTAAATAATAAATTGCTATTTAAATACGTGCTTCTCGTCTTATATTTGAACTTGGATAGGAATAAACGATCAAACATTCTTTATATTAACCCGAATGCGAATGAGACAGAACACGAAGATATGTTGAATTCCCTTTTCGCGTAATCCGTAGTATAATAGATTAAAAACAGGTGCTGGCCGACAGTCTCAATTTTAAATGTAACAACTTAAAAGGATGGACTGAGGCCTCAATAACTCCGATTTAGGAGCTAACAAGGAAAGTGGCTTCCATTGTTATTTGGTTCAGCATTTTATATTTAATGTATAAAAAAGATTGGAAAGATGAACTCGTCATTCGGAAAAACATCGTCTTTTATTGTTAGTTTTTACGCTGTTCCTAAAAATATTTTATCTCTATCAAAAAATAATCATGACACCGATTATTTTGTCAGCGTTCTGTTTTAATCTTTCCAAATTAATCTCATTATACTGTTTAATCTGTAACGATCAGTTGCTTATTTAAAGTTTATTTACGATCAATAATCCTAAGTAAATTCCATCCGACCCTCTGTATTACAGTCGCATCTTGGGTAATAATTTCAGCGCTTGCTGTCATGCCTTGTTTAAGGTGGAAAGTGCTTTTTACGGAAGACTTAGTCGTATCAAGATTCACTCTCGAAAGGAATATGCTGTCTTTTAGGGGAACCTCGGCAATTTCGCTGACTGTTCCGTTTAATATTCCAAACTGCTCATATCTATAACTTCGCAGCTTTATAAGCACTTTTTGTCCCTCTTTTATTTTCCCCATATCATCTTGAGGGATTTTCATTTGTCCGAAAAATTGTTCATTTCGTGGGTTGACGTAAAATACCTCTTGGTTTGCATTTAAATACTGATTTTCCTGTATTAGCCCTGCAAAAACGATCTCACCAGTTTGCGACGCATTTAAAACATACTTACTTTTCCAGTCGTCGGCCTGGCTAATAAAGCTATCCAACGCCTGTAGAAATTTAGCTCTGTCTTCAGTAATTTGATTATCCAGCTCTAAAATTTCCTTCTGTTTATTGGTGTAAGCGCCCTTCGCATTTATGATCGCGGTCTCCGTTTGCACTAACGGAGATTTCTTAGATAGCAATTTGCTTTGTGCATCGCGAAATTCTGCTCGAGTTTCTACATTTTCTTGTATCAACTTTTCATGCATAGAAAATTCCTGTTGCGCAAGGTCGTAATCCTTAGATTGAATATCCTTTTGAACAATTAGCTGTTGATTTTGCAGTTCAAGGTTCCGCAAATCTTTTTGGAGAAACGCTTTCTTTTCTATTGAAAATCCAAATTTATTGGATGCTTTGAAACTCAGATAAGCTTGGTAAAGAGTTTGATAGGCGCCTTGCAATTCTCCTAACGCATTTAGATGGTCGGTCTTTGGCAAAATAAGTGCTGATTCTTTGCTCTGGCCAATTTGCGGTCGCAAGGTTTTAAGTTGATTCAACAAGTGTAAGATTTCGGAATGATTACCTGTACTTTCGATATATGCTAAAGCTTGCCCATTAACTACCGTGGATTTATTGATGATAAGAAGTTTTACCAATTTGCCTGAAATTTTTGCAACGACTGGTTTCGGGGAATCCGTAGTTTCAATTTGAAGAGTAGTTTTAATTATTTCGGGATAATGGATTACTGCCGCCATAATAAAGATTACCAAAAAAAACACGATAAAAACCGTGATTCCCTGACGAATAATCCAAGGTGGAATTGCACTTATTACGTCCTGAATTTCATCCGAATGTCTGTTGTTCTCAATTTCGTTGGTGCTCGGCATAATTAGCTATCTAATTCGAGTTGATTTTTGACCAATTGATAATACTTACCCTTAATCGCGGTGAGTTCTGAATGTCGCCCTTGTTCTATAATCCTGCCTCTTTCAAGTAAAATGATGTTGTCGGCATGTTTAACTGTACTTAATCGATGTGCCACAATGATCACAGTACGTCCTTCAAAAAACTTTTCTAAGTTGCCCATAATTACTTTTTCGTTAGTGGCGTCTAAAGCGTTTGTTGCTTCATCGAAAAATATATAGTCTGGATTTTTATAAACGGCTCTCGCAATTAAAATTCTTTGTTTTTGACCTTGACTAATACCATTTCCTTCGGATCCAATTTTGGTATTTAAACCGATCGGTAAACTATCTATAAAGTCAGAAAGATTGGCGATGTTTATCGCATGTTGCAGTTTAATTTTGTCGGGATATTCATCTCCCACAGCGATATTTCTTGAAATACTATCAGAAAAAATGAACCCTTCTTGCATCACCACGCCGCAGCGTTCCCGCCATGATTTAAAACTAATTCCGCTTATTGCTTGATCTCCAACTCGTATATCACCACGATCCGGTTCATAGAATCGAAGCAGTAATTTAAGAATTGTAGTCTTTCCACTACCACTCATTCCTACAATTGCTGTTGTTTTGCCCTCTGGAATTTGTAGATTAATTCCTTTAAGCACAGGTGTATTACCCACACCTGGATATCTAAAGGTTAGACTATTTAGACTCAATGTTTTATTTGTTGGAAGTGTATAGCTCCATTCTTTTTCAGCTGCTTCCTCATCATCAAGTTGGTGAATTTCATTTAACCGCTCTAAACTTATCTTCGCATCTTGATATCCTTGAATAAAACTTAAAAATTGTTGTACAGGGCTGTTCAATTGGCCAATTATAAACTGCACGGCTAACATACCACCAATGGTTAAATCACCATTGATAACAGCCTGCGCACTCAAAAAAGTAATCAACAAATTTGTCCCCTCGTTTATTAATGTTGATCCGCCTTGTTGATATTGACTTAAAGCCAGACCTTTTATTTTGTATTTGAACAGTCTCGCTTGAATATGTTCCCATTCCCATCGTTTTTGCTGCTCACAGTTATTTAGTTTAATTTCTTGCATGCCGGTAACTAATTGTACGACATTACTTTGATTTTTCGCCGCAAATTGATAGTTCTTATAGTCCAGGTCCCGGCGGCGTTTTAAAAACAAAAATATCCAGCAAGTATAGGCTATGCTACTTATTGAAAAAACTAAGAATATCAAGCCATTGTACCAAACTAAAACGAATGAGAATACAATCAGATTAAACCCTGAAAACAAAGTATTCAGAGTTGAACCTGTTAAAAAAGTTTCAATTCTTTTTTGATCGTTCATTCTCTGCATGATATCACCAGTCATCTTCGTGTCGAAAAAACCAATTGGGAGTTTCATGAGCTTTATCAAAAAATCAGTGAGGATCGCAATATTCACGCGTGTGCTCATATGCAATAGAATCCATGAGCGTATAAATTCTACACTTACTCTTCCAATAATCAAAGCGGCTTGCGCAATCAGCACCAAATAGATGAAATTCAGATCATGTGTATTAACTCCGATATCAACAATCGACTGTGCTAAAAAAGGAGCGATAAGTTGCATCACTGTACCTACAGCCAACCCTAGTATCAGTTGTAACACTAATTTTTTATAAACAACAAAGTATCGGAACAAAAACGACCATTTTACAGTGGAATCAGTTTCGTTCTCTTGTGCAAAAAAGGCAGGGGTAGGATTTAAGATTAAAGAAATACCAGATTTTAAATCGTCAACTGTTAACCAGTTTTGTGAAAACTCGCTTTCTGATAACACCACTAACCCCTTGCCAGGATCGGCAATATAGAATTTATCCTTATTGATACGGTATAGAACAACAAAATGACTTTGCCGCCAATGCAAAATGCACGGTAAATCAACTTCTCGTAATTCACTAACACTAAGTTTTGCCCCTAACGTTCGAAAACCTATTTTTTCTGCAGCGTCACTGATTCCTAGCAGGGAAACACCTTCACGGTCTATTTCGCAGTATTGTCGTAAAGTTTGAGTTTTAAATGAGCGACCGTGAAATTTTGCAATCATTCGTAAGCATGTCGGACCGCAATCCATTTGGTCATGCTGTTTATAAAAGGGGAATTTCAATAGATAATGGTTGAATGGTGATCAGTTTAACCCAACGGGTAAGATATCGAAAATTGCAATTTTATAAAGATATCCAGGTCAATACTAATCTTTAAGATAAAGATTAGTATTGATAAAAACTTAAATCAGCGACCTACAAATAGCCACATTCTTTAAAGTCTTGCTCGCCATTAGCACCTACGTCCGCAAAGCAACAATCATCGTCGATCGCTGTACAATTTGAACCAGTACATGTAATGTCAAATTCCATCCCTGGAATCAATGATGAGCATGTGGCGGTGCAGGAGCCAGTACCTCCATAGTTTCCACCTTTTACTTTCCGCATGTCAGTTCTGCTTAATTGATTAACAAATTTCATAACTTAGATTTAATAATAATTATCAAGATTTCGCTTTGATATTTGGCGGCATGTTTAAAAGTGCATACAACTTACTTGACCAAAGTATTTTTAAGAAAATTCATTATCTATTCAAAATCTCATTGATTTGTTCTAAATCTTTTGCTGTTCCTCCGTGAAACACCAATTCCCCTTTTTGATTGTATAAGCGATAGGTCGGATAGACCTGTACTTTTAGCGATTGAATTAAACTTTGCTGTTTCGTTCTATCAATAAAACAGCTTTGCCAAACAGTATTATGTTCAAGATCGAATTTTTTCACAGCATTAATGTCGTAATCATACGCAATGCTTATGATCGACAACTTATTCGAATGTTTTTTTTCAAGATTTTGAAGGATTGGCAGATTCTCTATACATGGTTTACACCACGTGCCCCAATAATCAATCAAAACATATTTGTTATTATTCAAAAAAGTATTGAACTTAAAAGCTGCATCGTTTTTGACATCTTTTAGTGACATTAAAAACGTAGTGTCCTTTTCCTGTTTGGGCGGTGATTGATAATTTATAAAAATTTTAATTTTTTGATTAGATATTTTTTCAATTGAATCGATTGTTAATGACAAAAATTTGTCGCGCCATTCCTGATGCGGATCGATTGGCAATTTGTTAAATGTTGTGTCTTGCTTAATGTTAAATCTTAGATCGTTTAATTCATTTGCAAACTGTTTGGAAGAAGCAACGATGTTATAATCTTTATTTAAAATTTTAGCAACGCCTGCCCAATACTCATTTCGAATAAGTCCAAAACTTGTAGCTTTTTTTCTATAGGTAGGATATTTATCAAAATAAGGCTGTGGAAGGATTTTAAAACTTAAAGTCCTTTCCGATTTATTCGCGCCATTTTGATGCAAGGTAAAACTGGCCAGGCTGTCGCGGTAAGAAAAATTATTTTCTAAACTATCAAGAAATTTCTTTTTATAAACTGTGACTTCGTCTTTACTTATAACGCCATCTCTATTAACATCGACTAAAAATACTTTACTACTGTCTTTGTCAATCCCCGAGATGATGTAAGTGATCCCCGACTTATAGTTATTTACGTTTTTAGCAAGTATCGACGTATCAATTGATTTACGGGTATTAGACCTTACTATCTGAATATATTCCTCGTAATTTATTTTACCCGTTTTATATTTCCGAAACTGTTCTTCAGCATTAGCGATATTTATTGAATAATAGTCAAAATACACAAGGTTCATAAAACTTGGAATCTTTAAGGGATTTGTTTCGAGGTCAGTAGGTGGCGCCAAAAATCCGTTGTAAGGCGATTTGCCTATTACCTTGGATAATATGATGTCGGTTTTTTGACCAAAAGCCAATATTGGTAACAATACCAAAGTCAAATAGATAGTTATATGTTTTTTCATAGCTGGTATTAGTTAAGCTAAGTCCTAAAACTTAGCTTAAACTGTGATAAAATATTATCCTTTTGCACAGGTTTTGTCTTCACTTTGTGAAGTGCAACCAACGTTGTCATTAGCGACACAACTTGTGCCGTGACAAGTAACAGAGTTACTTGGACCTGAATTGCACGAAGCTGTACAACTTGCTGGGTCTCCGCTATAACCACCCTTAATAAGCCGCATTTGGTCTCTGTTTAAAGAATTTAAATTGTTCATGTTTTTGTTTTTTTTAATCTACTGCCGTAACCACGCTCCAGCAATTTAAGCGGCATGTTTCATAGGAACATACACCTAACTTTGGTCAGAGTATTATTAAAATTAATTCAGTAGATATTTGATATCGTTGAGTCGATATGTGTTTGGTAATTGAAAACCATTAACAAAAATGGTTGGGGTGGACTTTATTTCAGCCATTGCACACCACTCTCGTTGTTTTGATAGTTTATAAAATTTATCGGTATTTAATTCAACAGGGTATTTTTTTGCCCAAGCTTGATAGTTTTTATCCTTTTGAAAATACCAATCATTCAAAGCCCTTTTTACTATGTCGCCATCTTGTTGTTCGTTCAGAGCCATAAGATGCCGAGCAACTGGAGTCTTAATATCCTTATCATGGTTATCAGCATTAAATATGATTTTGACCTTAATATTATTCAATCTGTTAAGTATCTCGTCAAGCTCGCCATGCATTTTACTACATGGTTGACAATACGGATTGCTTACAATTGTCAGAACATTAGAAGCATTTGGATGGCCAAGAGTAATACTCCATTCATTATCTGGCTGGCTGTATTTAGGTTGTTCGGACAAATTGGATTCAAAAATTGAGGTGTTGAATTTAAAATTTCTCAATTGATGTTTCAAAGTATCTAACTCTTGAATTTTAAGCAATAAGGGCTTTATAACGATCCAAAGGGCTATCATTGCGATGATATATAGCCCGACAGTGATAATTGATGTCGATGTCGTCTGAAATGGTTGTAATAAGAAAGTTATTGCTTGAGAAAACTCCAACCAAAGAACAGCCTGAATAATTAAACAAAAGGTACACCACTGTTTAGCAATCTTCGCTTGATATATTATAGAGTAAATAGTGTATGGAAGGGCCAGGATATTTAAAATGGCTAATGTTTGAATTACCGGAGTCGATCCACCTTTAAATATAAGAACAAGCCAAGTTCCAGCGAAGTAAAAAAATCCGACTTCACTCCAAGAAAGACCTTTAAAAACAACTGCGGCGTCTGAAGATAATATTGCGTTGCAATCAGTTTTTCCTACACCACCACATAAAGCCTGTACCAAAGGATTATTGCTGCTTATACTTTGTATTAAAAGCAACACGCTGGTTAAAAGGCCAGCTGTTTTAAAAAAAGCAAATAGACCAAAGTGCCAAGATGGGTTTTCTGAGTAATTCGATATTGATAGAAAAATTGCTATAAATGAAATTACCAAGATTGCTGAAGCCACTTGTGTCTTAATTGAGGCAAGCCAATCGAGAAGATTTAATTTTGGAATATTGCTTTTATTGAGGTCAATAGTTAGTAAAAAACCGCTGTAGTTTTTTTTAAAGTTCTCCAACGGGATTGTTATGCTATCATTTTTCTCCGTTGCATAGGTAATTTTATCATCCGAAATCTTTTTTACGACGAAGAATTCTTTGGTGCGTTTAGTATGTGCAATGAAAGGTGTTGGTACACTTGACAAATTTTCAAAGTCAACTTGGTAAGCCGCATTTGAAACCTTAAACCAGGTTAGGACGTCACTTATAGAAAGTAAACTGGGAAAGTCTGGGTGTTTCTCAATTTCTGCGTCAACCTTCTTGGGATTTACCGGAAATTTAAATTCTTTTAAAAGATTTATTATTGCAGCAGTTGAATTGGAATAAGAAGTAAAAAAAGACATTGTGATAAGGGGTATTTATTTAATTGCACAACATTTAATGATCTAAACAATTTAACGTAGTCGTTAGCTCAAAACTTTTATTAATGAAAACGATGGGTACGAAAAAAAACTTAGTCAGGAGATCAACGTGTTTAATAGATTAAGGTGATGACAAGTTCATGATATTTTTTTAAAAAAAATTATGATAGAAATTGTAAGGGTTCATTTTTCAAATCATAGAATGAAATACGGCCCCCTAATTGTGGACAGATTAGCATACAATAACTTTATATATCTCTGTAAATCTAAAGTCATCGCTGTATCTTGATTTATAGAATCGAATTCACAACCATGATTCCATTTATAAGAATGCGTTACCCTATATTTTCGTCAGATAGAATAGACGCAAAGGAGCGTTCGCGCCTTTTTGTTAATTCTAAAAGTCAATAATTGCTTCTAAGGCATCATCTGCTTTTTTAGTCGAAAATGTAGATTGGTATTGCATGGTCGTCGTAATGCTCTCATGTCTATACATTTTTTGTAGCACTTTAGGATGGATATCCTTTTCTTCGGCACGTTGTGCAAAGGCATGGCGGGCTTTATGCGGCGATGCGTTTTTGTTGATGTCAAGTAATTCCATTATGTCGGCCATGTGGTGGCCGATTAATCGGGTCACAGAATTTATTCGCCTACGTACTGCATAACGATCATTAAGGTTGTCTAAGTTCTTCAGGAACGGAAACACAAGGCCGTGTGCATTGCGGTCATTCTTATATTCCTCTAAAATAGCAGTTACCGCGGCAGGAATTGGTAACGATCCCGGTTCGCCGTTTTTGGACATGGTGTAGTAAAAACGCCCATTCTGAAAATCAGTCCAATTTAGCAATAGCGCATCGGTAATGCGCATCCCGGCAAAGTAAAAGCACACCAACCAAACATTGCGGCTATCGTGCAGGTGGCTTTGCTTTGCGGAAAATTGGACTTGTTTAAGCTGGTTTATTTCATCGCTAGTCAGGCCGATTTTTTCAGTCTTGCCGAACTTGATAACGATCTTGTCCCTGCCACCAAAAGGATAACTATCTTTTGTTGTTAAACCTGCTGTTACCGCGCGGTTGTACATGGTGCGGATAACCAACAAATGGTTAGTAACCGTACGATCACTTAATGGGACATTATCTTTCTTATTAAGGTTACGCCCCGTGCGAAGGAATAATGTATAACGGCGCAAGAACTCTACCGTAATTTCAGGAAACGTTATTTGTTCGCCTGCAAACTCATAAAAGCGTTTCAGTTTGCTTCTGTCAGTTTTGCAAACATCATAATTGCCTAAGCTTTTTTGTTCGGACAGGTAGTTATCAGCTACCTCTTTAAACAATGGCGGTTTCGGTGCCGCGGGCGTTTGCTTTACAGGCTGTGGTTTGATGGCATTGACAACATCTTCCGCCGAATAACGTTTTTTGTCCGTTTCAAATTCAAGGATTTTTTCATTAATTTCAGCAAGTTTCTTTGTCAGAAAATTAGTCAACCGCATATGGTGCGGATGCGCTTTTTTAACTTGCTGTTTTGGGGCATCCCAATGATCGCGGGATGCGAGGGCGTTACCTTCAAATAAATAAGCGGGAATGCCGTTTTGAGATACTTTAATTCCGATAGGGAATTGGCCGTTTTTGTCTTTACGGCTCCATGTAACGATTTTTGCGGTTGCCATGTGGAAACATTTTTAAGTGAAAAAAAAATTGTTTCCACGCCCCGAGTAAAGGTCGCGTTTTGTTAACGGTTTTGTTAACGGTTTGATTGGATCAACCTGTGCGGCGATGGTGTCTTATGGTTTTAAAAACCCTTCTAAAATGCTATTTTGGTCCATTTTAGATTCTTCGGGTTCAATATTGGCAAGATTATGAATCCTACGCTCTAACCATCTGAGCTACCCCGCCGGGTACCCTTTTTTTAAAAGGTTTGCAAATATAGGATAATTTAGTTTCCTTTAGAAAAAATGTGAACTTTTATAGCCAACGTGGCTAACCAATTGATTTGAACCTGTATGTCTGAAAAGAAAAAATTTAATATCGAGTATGAAATTAAATCGTCTCCCCGTATACTTTTTAGTTTTTTAATAGAACCTAACGGCCTATCGCAGTGGTTTGCTGATGATGTAACCGTTAAAGATCAGCTATATACCTTTACCTGGGATGGCGAGCCACAAAAAGCCAAACTCATTTTAATGAAAGAGAACAAGCTGGTGCGTTATAAATTTTTAGACGACGACCCTAACGCTTATTTTGAAATGGAGATTTTACAGGACGAACTTACCAATGATGTTGCCCTGGGCATCACCGATTTTGCAACTGAAGATACCATTGCCGATCGCCGCCTGATCTGGGATAACCAGATCGATTATCTCATCAGCACCCTTGGCGCTTAAATATTATTGACATCAATTATTTCAACCTGTTGGCCGCGCCTTTACAATAAAAGCGCGGTCAATTAGTTTAAGTGTAAATTGCCCTAAAAGCTTTTATACCACAGGGAATTAATTTCCCTAAATTTGCAGCGTGAAAAAGATACACCTTTTAATCCTCCGATCTTTTATTGGCCCCTTTGTGGTCACCTTTTTCATTGTGATGTTTGTATTGCTGATGTTATTTTTATTTAAATACATCGACGACATGATTGGCAAAGGCTTCGATTGGTATATCATCCTGGAGCTGATGCTGTATTCATCGGCAACCAACGTGGCCATGGCGTTACCATTATCTGTACTGCTTTCATCCATCATGACGTATGGCAGTCTTGGCGAGAACTACGAGCTGGTGGCCATCAAATCGGCCGGGATTTCGTTAGGCCGCGCTTTGTACCCAATGATTATCGCAGTAGGTATTCTTAGCGTATCAGCGTTCTTTTTCTCTGAATATATGCTGCCTGTGGCCAATTTAAAGTACTTCAGTTTACTTTGGGACGTGAGGAAGCAAAAGACAGCCTTCCTAATCAACGAGAATGTTTTCAACAACACTTTCCCGGGTTACACTATCCGTGTAAAATCAAAAGATCCGGATGGCCGTACGCTGCACAAACTGATGATCTATGAAAAATCGGCCCAAAATAACGGCTTGAACGTAACCTTTGCCGAGTCTGGCGTGATGTACCGTACACCGGCTAACTTGATTATTCGGTTAACAGATGGGATAAGATATGAAGAAAAGCCATCCGACAACGGTATCGGCGGTTACCGTCAGCAATTTATTCGTTCTTCTTTTAAGGAACAGGTTGTGAAGTTCGATCTGTCGGGCCTTAAAATCTCGCGCACTAATGAGGCCGACTTTAAGGGAGCATTCCAGATGATGAACCGTAAGCAGTTAGATCACTCGCTCGATTCATCATCTAATTTGATAGATATCGGCCTAAAACGAAATTATGGGTTGATCATTCCCAACATCCGTTATTTCCTGATGCCAGAAAAACCGTTGCAAAAGGGCTTAAAGTTTGTTAAAGGCTCCCCAAATTTAATTGCAGGCCTAAGCCGCGACCAGGCCATATCTGTTGTAAGCACCGCGCTTAACGAGGTAAGGATGACCAAACAGGTAACTAAAGAGCGGGCCGACCGTTATGCTGAGCTTCAGCTCGAAAACCGGCGTAATCGGGTAGAGTATCAAAAAAAGTATACCTTATCGGCTGCATGCCTGGCTTTGTTTTTAATTGGCGCACCATTAGGAGCTATTATTCGTAAAGGGGGATTAGGCTTGCCGGTAGTAGTATCGGTGATCTTCTTTTTGATCTATTATATCATATCAACCATCGGCGAAAAGTTTGTGAAGGATGGCGATTGGTCTCCGATTATTGGTATGTGGGTGGCTATTATTATCCTCACTCCTATCGGCATCTTTCTATCATACAAAGCTGCTAACGACTCAGAACTGTTTAACGTTGAAGCTTATAATAAGCTGATAAAAAGAATTACAGGGTTTTTTTCAAAGAAACAAACTGGTGCCTCAGCGTAAATTGATTTTACAAACAGAAGACCCTAAGCAGGCCACCTTAGCTTAACTTTGTACGTTATCATTACCGGTCGGGAGATGATCCCGGCCGGCTCACTAAAATTTGCACAAGCGTTATGCTTAATACGATAGAAGAAGCGATAGTTGCCCTTAAAGAAGGCAAAACAATAATTGTTGTTGATGATGCTAACCGCGAAAACGAAGGCGATTTTTTAACCGCCGCCCGCAACGCAACGCCCGAAGCCATTAACTTTATGGCGAAACATGGCCGGGGTTTAATATGTGCCCCAATAACTGCAGCTCGCGCTAAAAGATTAGGATTGGAGCCGATGGTGCTGCAAAACACCGCATCGCACGAAACTAATTTTACCGTCTCGGTTGATCTTTTGGGTCATGGTTGTACTACAGGCATCTCGGCATCCGACAGATCTAAAACTGTTTTGGCACTGATTGACGATAACCTTGATCCTGCCGAACTGGGCCGTCCGGGACATATCTTCCCGTTGATTGCTAAAGATGGCGGAGTGCTTCGCCGTTCGGGCCATACCGAGGCTACTATTGATCTGGCTGTGATGGCCGGTTTTGAACCAGCCGGTGTGATTTGCGAAATTATGAAGGAAGACGGCGAAATGGCCCGCCTGCACGATTTACTTGAACTTGCCAAAGAACACAACCTGGTGATCGTCTCTATCGAGGATCTGATCGCTTACCGTCTGCGTACCGAAAGTATGGTAACCCGCGAAATTTCGGTTAAAATGCCAACCGAATGGGGCGAGTTTGATATGATCGCTTTCACCCAAAAAGATACGGGCGAAAACCATTTAGCGCTTGTTAAAGGCACCTGGGAACCGGGCGAACCCGTATTGACACGCGTACATAGTTCGTGCGTTACAGGGGATATTTTTGGCTCGTGCCGGTGCGATTGCGGCCCGCAGTTGCACAAGGCAATGGAGATTATTCAGAAAGAAGGTAAAGGCGCCATTGTTTACATGAACCAGGAAGGCCGCGGCATTGGCCTGGTGAATAAATTAAAAGCTTATCACCTGCAGGAAAATGGCTTTGATACTGTTGAAGCCAACATCCAGTTAGGATTTAAAATGGATCAGCGCGATTACGGCGTAGGTGCTCAGATTTTGCGCGAAATAGGCATTACCAAAATGCGCCTGCTTACCAACAATCCTAAAAAACGCGCCGGATTGGTAGGTTACGGACTGGAAGTGGTAGAAAACATCCCGATAGAAATCCCATCAAACCCACATAACGAAAACTACCTGAAAACCAAACGCGATAAAATGGATCACACCATTATGCAGGAGGAACAGTAAGTCTTGAGTCCGGAGTCTTGAGTTCTAAGTTGAAAGTCCTAAGTCATTGCTGATTTAGGACTTTTTATTTTAAAGCTTAATCTTTCAAAACACCATCGTTTGCCGCTTTAAAGTTTTTGCCTTTCGACTTAAAACTTCGACTTGAGACTTACTCCTCTTCCCTATCGTCGTCGTTGTTACTTTTTAGCACGGCCGGGGTGCCGGGCAGGGTTACCTTTGGCGTGGTTGGCTTACGGCCTTTTCTGAACAGGCTGCGGAAAAACTCGCCGAAGGTGTCAAAGTCGCGCTGGTATACTAAGCCCAAACCGTTAATGTATTGTGCGCTTAGCTGGTTGTACAGATCTAACGTATTACCGTTCAGTACCCGGTACGAGTAGCGGCCCCGTAAACGCCCGTCGGCACGGATCAGGTAATCGGCTTCAAAGTCTTTGGTGAAGTTATTGATATCCGAATTAAAGAAGCTGTTGGATGTAGCCCCCCCGAAAATATTATTACTACCGTTGGCATTGTACAAGCTTCCGTTAAAAATTAAACGGTCATCAAAAAAGTGGAAGGCAACACTGGCATCGCTGGTAGACCGGATGTTGATATCGGCAAATTTGATGTTTGATTGCGAGATAAACGTATTCAGCTTGTTAAACGCAAACTCGCTGATCGCCTGTTCGGCTGTCTGTGCTACCTGGTTGGTTAAGTTACTACCACTACCGGTTGCAAACTGGCGGCGCACAATTAAGCTCAGCGCTTGCTGGTTCCGGTTACTTTCATCACGCAGGTAGGTGGCCAAATCATCTTTAATGGATGGATCGGTAGGGAAGGTAAAATCGAAATCAATTTTAGGCTGCAACAGGGTATTGGTCAGGTTCAGTTCGGCCTGTACCAGTTTTTGCTGGTTGCCTTGCGGCGATGTTAAACCGGCAGCCTGGTAAAGGTTGTTGATTCCGGTACGTACCTCGTATATCGCCTTTAGGTTAATATCGGCGTTTGATGGGCTGCTCGTCCAGCGGATGGTACCTCCCTGGTTCACGGTAAAGTTTTTACTGATAAAATCCTTGGCGGTAAATTCAAACTTACCCGATGAGATCAAAAAGTCGCCAAACATCTCGAAATCGCCAAGACTGGTTATAATTAAGTTGAGGTTATTGGTTACCCCACGCCCTTCCAGTTTACCGTAGTCAGTAGTAATTTTCACTAAGCTTTTTTCGTCAACCCGCAGCTTTAGGTTCAGGGTGATACCTTTAAAAGCGTTTTCGTTTTCGGCAGCGGCTTTGTTAACGCTATCGGTATGGCTTACGTATTTAATAAAATCGTAATCGCTGGCGGTTGATGAGGTATTGAGCGGGATATTAAACACCGTACCATCCTGCGTGGTGGCATCGATAATGATATTCATATTATCAACCGGGCCCTTAAACTGAAACTTACCCGTACCGTAAGCCGTGCCGAAGTAAATATGATTGTCTTTAAACGTAGTGTTCAGCGCCTGGAAGTTGTTGGCATCAACGGTAACATCCAGCGTAGGTTCAGATAGCTTGCGCAAATCAACCGTACCGTTAGCTTCTGCTTTGCCGCCTTTAACGTCGGTCAGCTGCATTTTATCTATCTTAATTAAACTGTTATCAACCGTAAGCGAATTGTTGAGGGTATAAGCCGTTTTCAGATAGTTTACCGTCAACCCGGTATTGGCAAAAGTGATCTTACCATTCAGCTTTGGCTCTTTAACCGAGCCCGTCAGTTTCAAATCTGTCGAGATGCTTCCTTTCAGGTTCGATACCAGGTCTTTCACGAACGGGTCGAAAATAATGGCTTCCGTTTGATTCATCTTCACATCAAAATCAAGCGCATCCTTACTATCCTTACCCAAATTATACAGCCCGCTAATGTTCATGGTTTCTAAACCGCGGTTCAGAATGTTCAGCTTCATTTTGGCCTGGGTACGGTCGTTATCCAGGGTCGATACCAGTTTCACGTTACCAATCAGCGTTTCATTCATCGATAGCGTATCTATCCGCAACTGCGCATCCACTCCCGGCGCTTTGGTGATGGCCGTTAAGTTAACATCGCCATTTAAACTACCATGCAGTACAATACCCGATGGCTTGGTCAACTGATCGAGCGTCCCCATGCTGAATTTTTCAAACTGCACCTTCAATTCGTCCTTCACGTTGTCGGATATCAACCCGTTAATGCGCACTTTTTGCTGTCCGTTGGCCATCTCGAAGCCCGTGATCTGCGTTTTACCATCCAAAAAGCGGATGCGTACCTGCTCCTGGACCTTCCAGCGTTCGTGTTCCAGTATCACATCCGATGGCAGCAGTTTCAACTTGGCAACCGTATCGCGGCCAAACTCTACCAAACCGTAAAGATCCAGCTGGTTAGTGGCATCCTGATCGGCCAGTTTAATGTTGAAATTAAGGCTATCGCGTTTTAAAAAGTTAGATATGTTGATGTTCTTTACAAACAAATCCTTACTCAGATCAATGCGGTTAAGCGAAATGTTTAGCCCCAATAAATCGTTAGTAGTGTTTTCATCCAGGATCAGATCATGAAACACCATACCGCTGTAATCAATAGTTTTGATAGAGCCGTTAAGGGTAGCAGTTTGATCGGCCGAGTTAAACTGACCGATAAACGTTCCGCCATCCGGAATCTTTAAGTTAGGCGTAAACAGTGCAATCAGCGGGTCAACTTTTTTGATTTTAAAATTAAAATCAAACTGTTGCGGTTTAAACGGCTCAATTTTAACATTGAACGATGGGATGTATTTTTTTACGACGGTTTTAAAGTAGTCGGGCAAACTGGCTACGTTGTAATTCCCTTTAATGCTACCATCGGCAATTGGCGAAAGCAGGCTGATCAACCTATCGCGACCGGTGCCTGATGCGCTCAGCGTAACAGAATCGACCAGGTAATTATGCCGTGGATCGACAATGCGGATGGGTGAAAGGTTGATTTTCCCGGTCAGGTTGTTCAGGTTATCGCCGCTGAATTTGGTATCCAGGTTGGCGCTTAATGTAATGGTGTCTTTTAACAGGTTAAGCGTATTTAAACGGGCGTTAACAATGCTGGCATTCAGGTTATAATCGGGCCGGGCGGCTTTAAAATCGGCAGTGCCCTTTAAAAACAGGTTAACATTTTTATCGTTGATGGAGATAGTACCTGCAAACAGTTTATTAATTACCGAACCATCAACCTTTACATTACGGTAGCGGTATTTATTGTAATCTATGTAAGCAATTTTGGCGTTTACCTTCTCTGTCAGGGTTTTAAATTCATTACCGCTTCCCTTTACATCGGCCACAAAGGTTGCCCGGTTTAAATCAGGCTGATCCAGCAGCTTACCCAGATCAAAATCGTAAGCCTTGATATTACCGCTGTAGCTTGGCCTTCCAGCTTTGCTAATTTTCAGGTTCACATCCGATTCAAATCGGCCCAAGCTGGTCTTAAACTCGCCATAGGCAATAAAATCGTTCAGCACACCGGTAAAGCGGCCTTTAAAATTTACGTTGCCAAATTTCCCAACAATGGCCGGCAGTTTACGATTACTGGTTCCGGTGAAACGGTTGTATAGATAATCCAGATCTTTCTTATTGGTGGCTACCTGATCAAAGTTCAGCTCTAATAAAGTATTATCAATATCGGGCAAACCTTTCAGCCTGAAATCGCCGCTCAGGTAAGTGGCCTGCCCAGCTTTTACGGTTAGGTGCGTAGCTTTTAAGTTGCTTACCAAGCCTTTAACGCGGCCATCAACGCCTAAATCAAATTTAGTTTTATCGAGCGAGCTGGTAAAATAAGCAATATCAGCCGATGAGATCTGCGACGATTTAAAGTTAGCGTCCATCAGCACCTTATTCTCAAAATCGCCCATATCGCCAAAGTGACTGAACTTCATGCTCAGGTAATTGCCTATGGTAGAATGTGGGGTTAAAATACTCAGATCATCGGCCAGGATGCGGTTACTATCCACAGTGGCTTTGGCTACAAAATCTTTAATATAAAAGCCGCTTTTCTCGCGCAGGGTTAAATGCTTTACATCACCTTTAAACATATGATGCACCAGGTCCATATTGCGCACATCAACCGAAAGATGATAAACATCCAGATCGTCGAAGTTAATGGCGTTGGAAAAAACGGTATCGCGGGTTTTATTTTTATAACGGAAGCGGAAATTGTTCACTACCGATTTTTCAAAAACCATCGTCCAAGGCTTGCTCGCTATTTTGGCGGTATCTTTTTTTGGAGAGGGCTTGTTAAAATAATCAATAATAAAATCGAGGTTGCTGGTGGTATCATTCAGCTTTTTCAGGTAGAACGATCCGTTATCCAGTTGAATCAGGCTAAAGTCAAGTTTCTTTTCGCTGATACTGCTCATCAACGTAAACCCGTTTAACTGTACCGTGATTTTTGGGGTGCTTACCAGGGTATCTTTTTCCTGATCAAGCACGTACATACTATCCAGCACCACGGCCGAGAAAGGCTTAATATACAGGCCACCAATATAAACCTTGGTTTTCCACTCTTTAGAGAAATGATCGGCAACTTGTTTTGCGGCCCAGGTTTGCACCGGCTTATACTGAAATACCAATAACAGCACACTTACCATCAGCAGGATGAACAGGACGATACTTAGCGCTATATTGAGTACTTTTTTAATAACTTTGCAGCTTTAGAACAATTACCGAATGATTGACTTATTGAGTGATTGATTTAACATCAATAATACCATATAGTTTAAAGACTTTAAGATTAAAAATCAATAATTCGGTAATTCAACAATTCAAAATTAAATACTGTGCCCGTAATACTTGGAATTGAATCTTCTTGCGATGAAACATCCGCTTCTGTTTGTGTTGATGGTGCCATACTAAGTAATGTTATTGCCAACCAAACCATACACGAAGCTTATGGGGGCGTTGTGCCCGAACTGGCTTCGCGTGTGCATCAGCAAAATATCATCCCGGCTGTACAACAGGCTATACTGAAGGCAAAAGTAAACAAAAATGACGTGGATGCGGTAGCTTTTACACGCGGACCGGGTCTTTTAGGCAGTTTATTAGTGGGGGTATCGTTTGCCAAGTCGTTCGCGCTGGCTTTGGGCAAGCCTTTAATAGAGGTTAACCACATGCAGGGCCACGTGCTGGCGCATTTTATAGGCGACCATAAACCCAATTTCCCTTTCCTGTGCCTTACCGTTTCGGGCGGGCATACGCAGATAGTTTTGGTAAAAGATTATTTCGATATGGAAATCATCGGCCAAACAACCGATGACGCCGCCGGCGAAGCTTTGGACAAAACCAGCAAAGTATTAGGCCTTCCCTACCCCGGCGGACCATTAATTGATAAGTACGCGCGCCTGGGTAATGCCGATGCTTACAAATTCCCCGAGCCGCAGATCCCCAACTTCGATTTTAGTTTTAGCGGATTGAAAACATCCATTATGTATTTCATTCGGGATAACGTAAAAGCGAATCCGAACTTTCTGGAAGAAAACATGGCCGATATCTGCGCCTCAGTTGAAAAACGGGTAGTCACCATCCTACTGAACAAATTAAAAAAAGCAGCCATTGAATACGGCATTAAAGACATTGCCTTAGCCGGCGGCGTATCTGCCAACACCGGCCTGCGCCAGGGATTAACCACCTTATGCGAAGAGCAGGGCTGGAACGCCTTCATCCCAAAATTTGAATACTGTACCGACAATGCCGCTATGATAGCTATTGCCGGTTATTATAAATACCTTAAAGGCGAATTTATTGGTCAGGACGTAGCGCCCCTGGCAAGGATGCCGTTTTAAGGCGCGAAGCGCCGCTCAGTCCGAAAGTCGGGAAGACGGAAAAGTCCGAAAGACACAGGATACTATAACATAGTTTATTTTACATTTTTAAAAGAGCTTCCGGACTTTTCGGTCTTCCCGACTTTCGGACTAAACAACAATGAATTTCCCATCATTAATATTCTGGATCATATTTGTAGTGCCGTTTGTGGCTTTCATGGCCTGGATCATCCGCCAAAATAAAAACAAGAAAGCAGGCATTACCGGTTTGGTCATCCTGGCCGTACTGGTTATTGTGGCCGTTGTGTATATGTACGCCAAGACGGGAGGCAAGTAGTTGGTAGTTTTATTTGGCAGTTAGCAATTAGAAACTTTTGATATGAAAATCAATGGCGAAGAAATAACGGGCGAAGAATTTGCAAAGCGGTTCATAGCTTGCCTAAATGCCGGTCTTAGACAAATGACTGAAAAAGCCGCTGCCAATAACGAAAGCTTGGTTATCGGTCATTTGGATGGTACGTCTTCTTTGGTTCCCGCTAAAGAATTATTAAAAACCCTTCCTAAAAAATAACTGACGGTATTTATTGCCCTCGGTATTCTATTCTCTTTTGTAAACGAACGTCCGGAGCTTTTGGCTACTGTAGTCCTGCTTTTCGCTTCAACTCCTCGCTTGCCAAACACGCTAACCTGCCCTAAGCTCCGGGGTTCCCGCTGCAATCAGGTTTAGGTTGATTGGCCGGTGCAAACGTCCAACGTAAAACTAACCCCCTCCCTTCATACAAACTTCATACTCATTACAAATATTTGTAATGTAGAATTGATTAAACTCATGCTAAAACAAAATCTAAGAATTGGATTATTCTGTGGCATTGCTATGGGGGTAGCAGTCACAGCCCATGCCCAAACAGACACCCTCCGGCTCAATTTTCAGGATGCAGAGAAGGCATTCCTGCAAAACAACCTGGCCCTGCTGGCGCAGAAGTATAATGTAGAAGCCCAAAAAGCTTTGATTGATCAGGCCAAACTGTGGGATAACCCGGTATTGAGCACCGATCAGAACATTTACGACGGTACCAGCAAAAAATTCTTTTACCACAACCAGGAAGAAGGCGTTGGACAGGTATTTGTCCAGCTGAGCCAGGTATTCACCACTGCCGGTAAACGCGGCAAACAAGTACAGGTAGCTAAAGACGATGCCAAAGTACAGGAAGCCCAGTTTAACGATCTGATGCGCAACCTGCGTTACAATCTTCAGCTTGATTTCGGTCAGCTGGCTACCCTCGTAGAACAAGGCAAAGTTTACCAGAACGAGATCTCCTCGGCCAGTAATCTGGTTAACGCTATTCAAAAATCATTCGATGTAGGTAACACTTCTATGAAGGACCTGGTGCGTTTAAAGGCCCTGCTTTTCGGCTTACAGAACGACATGATCGAAAACAGCAAACAGATCAACGATTTGCAAACTGAA
>Ga0116227_10001122_pt1 | contig 57987 bp, 42 predicted proteins | sample S1TSphgellanicum_FD_89693 | JGI IMG/M metagenome (GOLD analysis project Ga0116227, IMG submission 89693) | Host-associated microbial communities from peat moss isolated from Minnesota, USA - S1T2_Fb - Sphagnum magellanicum MG | ecosystem: Host-associated > Plants > Peat moss > Unclassified...
CGGCGGTTTGGCCATTCTGCGCACCATCGTCATCCCGCACGCGGCGCCCGGCATCACCGCCGGCTGCATCGTGGTGTTCATGCTGACGCTTGGAAATTATCTGACACCCGTGTTGCTGGGTGGCAAGAACTCTGAATGGTTCACCGAACAGATCTACACCCAGTTCATCACTCGATTCAACTGGGAACAGGGTGCCGCCTTCGGCTTTCTGCTGCTCGGCCTGTCCACCGTCATCGTGGTGCTGGGCTTGCAACTCACCGGCCAGCGATTCGGTGACGTGATGCGCCGCACGTGATTCCCTCGCTACCTCGTCCGCCCTGGCTGCGTGCCGCCACCGCCCTCTACATCGCGGCATTCCTGGCGTTCTTGTTTCTGCCGCTGCTGATCGTCGGCACCTTCGCGTTCAACGATGCGCCCTATCCTGCGCCACCCTGGCGTGGGTTTACACTGGATTGGTTCCTGGGGAACCCGGCGCGCGGCCGCGTTGGGCTTTTCGCCGACGCTGAGTTGCTCGGCAGTATCGGCACCAGTTGCATCGTCGCCGCGTGGGTCACGCTGCTGTCGGTGGGCTTAGGCACGACCAACGCCTTTCTACTGGAGCGCGGCCGCTTTCCCGGCAAGCAGTTGCTGTCCGTCGTCATGTTGGCGCCGCTGGTGATCCCCGGCGTCATTCTGGGAATCTCCATACTCGCATTTGCCAGCCGCATCGCCGAAGCCGCGGACGATGTGTTCGGCCTCGAACTCGACTTTCTGCGACCCGGTCTGCCGTTGGTGGTGCTCGGCCAGTTTTCCTTCATCGCGACCATCGCGACGCTCACCATCAGCGCGCGGCTGCGGCGCTTCGACCGCACGCTGGAGGAGGCGGCGCTGAACTTGGGTGCCAGCCAGGCCGCGGTATTTCGCACCATTCTACTGCCCTATCTGCGGCCCGCACTCTTGGGTTCGGCGGCCATCGCGTTTCTGATGTCGTTCGAAGACTTCAACACGACGTTGATGCTGGTCGGAGCCGACTCACCGCTCACCGTGATGATGTACGGCCGCATGCGCGAGGGCGCCACGCCCGTCTTGAACGCCGTGAGCCTGTTCCTCATGATGGCATCGGCCCTGGTTGCGCTCGCGCTGATGCGTGGGCGCAAGCGCGGCACGGGCGACTGAATTGTCGACCGGAACTCAAGTCCAGAATAGCGGCGGTAAATCCGCGAGCGTATCGACCATGACATCGCAATCGAGCGTCCGCGGATCCCTGCCCTCGTTGTAACCATAGGGCACGCAGACGACGGGTATGGCGGCCGCCCGCGCCGCGCTCACGTCGTTGACGGAATCGCCGACCATCAGCGCCTCCGACGCGGCGATTTTCAAGGTGCTGCATGCGAACAGAAGGGGCTCTGGATCGGGTTTGCGGCGCTCGCAGGTGTCGCCGCCGACGACAAGGTCCACGTGGCCGGCCAGTTCGAGCCGATGCAACAAGGCTTTCGCGAAGCGCTCCTGCTTGTTGGTCACGACCGCGATTTTCAAGCCGGCGTCGTGCAGTACACGCAGCGTTTCGGGCACGCCCGGATACGGCGTCGCGTCGGATTCGTTGGACTCTTCGAGCGCGCCGTAGTACTCGAAGAAATGCTCCACCATCGCCGCGTGTTCGGCCGGAGTTATCGAGTGACCCAGTGCCGCCGCCGCGCGCTCGACCAGGATGGGCGACCCGCGGCCGATCATGCGCTCCACGTCGCGCACCGGCAACGCCGACCAACCGCGATTCGCGAGCACCCGGTTCAGCGCACGCGCGATGTCGGCCGCGGTGTCCAGCAAGGTGCCATCCAAATCGAACAGCACGCCGCTCAAGGCGCGACCACGCCAGCGCGCGGTGTCCCGGCTGCGAAGGATTCCATGCCCACTGTCAGGGTCGGCGGGCCCGCGCTCCAGATCACTCAAGAGTAATGCTCACCGGACAATGGTCGCTGCCCATCACGTCCGGATGGATGTCCGCGGCCGTGACGCGGCTGCGCAGACTGCCCGAAACCAACACATAGTCGATTCTCCATCCGATATTGCGCGCTCGCGAGTTGGCAAAATGGCTCCACCAACTATAGTAGCCGTTACCCTGCTTGAACAGTCGGAACGTATCGACGAAGCCCGCATCGGCGAAGTTTTGAAACCCATGCCGTTCCTCGTCGGTAAAGCCCTTCTTGCCGCGATTGGGCTTCGGATTCGCGAGATCGAGCTCCGTGTGCGCGACATTGAGGTCGCCGCAGAAAATCACCGGCTTGGTTTTCTCGAGCAGCTGGCAATAGGCCAGGAATGCCGGATCCCAGTGCCGGTGCCGCAGCGCCAGCCGGCTCAGGTCATCCTTGGCGTTCGGCGTGTAAACCGTCACCACGTAGTACTCCTTGAACTCCGCCGTGACCACGCGACCCTCCTCGGCGCTGTCGCGCTGCAGTTCATCGGCAAACGTGAAACGTCGTGCGAACTCGGCCGGGAATCCGTTGGTGACCGCGAGCGGTTCGAGCTTGGAGAAAATCGCGGTGCCCGAATAGCCCTTCTTCACCGCTGAATTCCAGTACTCGTGATAGCCCGGCAGCTCGATCTCGACCTGACCGCGTTCAGCCTTGGTTTCCTGCAGGCACAGAACATCGGGTTGGTGCGCCTCGAGAAACGGCAGGAACAGGTTCTTACGGTGAACGGAGCGGATGCCGTTTACGTTCCAAGAGTAAAGTTTCATGACATGAGGCTCGCCTGGGGTCCAGCCGATGAACATTGCGGGATTCTACGCAATCCGCCGCCAAACGGGGCGACTCGAGCAAGCGTCAATTCAACCATTCAAAATCACGTTGCGGAGGTGCTAGCAGATTCAGCTTGAAGCGCTTTCGCCCAATTCCCCGGTCGCGGTTTGCAGATAATTTTGCACACCCATTTTATCGATGAGTCCCAGTTGCTCCTCAATGAAGTCGATGTGTTCTTCCTCGCTCTTCTGGATGTACACCAGTAATTCGCGGGTGACGTAATCCTTCACCGTCTCGCAATGCCCGATGGCCTCGATGTATAGAGGATGCGCCTCCAGCTCGCGCCGCAGATCGCACTCCAAGATCTCGCGGACATTCTCACCGATGAACAATTTACCGAGGTCCTGCAAGTTGGGCAGACCTTGCAGGAACAGGATGCGTTTGACCAAGCGGTCCGCATGTTTCATCTCGTCAATGGATTCCTCGTACTCGAGCTTGCCGAGGCGCTTCAAGCCCCAATTGTCGAGCATGCGCGCATGCAGGAAGTACTGGTTGACGGCCGTGAGCTCGTTCTTCAGCGCCAGATTCAAATATTCCAAAACTTTTGCGTCGCCCTGCACGGTAGCCTCTCGAGTCGTACGTGGATTCAATCGTCAATTGTATGCCCATGAGCGGGCGGGAACACCGGGGAAGCTAACCCACCGGCGACCACGTCGCGAACATTGATGCGGCGGCGGCGCAAGTGCGTGACGGGTCGCGAATTCGGCAGTGACAGTGGCCCAAAGCGGGGCATCAGGCCGCAGATTCCTCAGCGGCGCAAGCGGTGTCGGGTCGTGAATTGCGCTGCTTGGCAGCGGCCCAAAAGAAGTGTCAATCTGCGAATCCGCAGCGGGCGCGGCCCAAGAGGGGTTTCAGGTCGCAAATTCCGCCGGGCCAGCGGGGAAGAACGTCGGCGTCGCCAGCTCGCTGGGGCGCCGCGCGAGACAGGCGGAGAGCGTGGCCTTGGCTTCCGGCAGGCACTTACCGCAGCAGGTCCCCACCCGCAATTCGCGGGTGAGATCGCGCATACAGGTCGCGCCCTCCGCAACGGCGGTGCGTATGTGTCTGTCGGAAACCGCTTTGCAAACGCAAATGATCATGAAACTATTGTGAACGCGAATGCGAATGATTGTCAATACCATCGATGGAACATAATGCGTCGAGGTACTAGCCGCAACCCATCGGTTGCCGCGGACAAGCGCCGCTGCGCGGACATATGACGCTGGCGGGTAGGTCGAGCGCGTCGGCAATCCACGCGATGTTCAACACCTGGGACGCCGCCCGTATGTTGGCGGCGGCCTGGGCCGGAATCTTGCCGTCCCCGCCACCGACTCGGCACGATTCGGCCACCGCCGCCACCACGCCATCGCCGTCGAAGCCCTGCGCCTCGAGCGCGGGGACGAGGTCGACACCCACGGACAGCACATGCAATTCATCGAGCGCATCGCGCGTCAGCAAGGAGTGACAGCAGAACAGCCGCGCGCGCTTGCCATCCTGCATGATCGAGATCTGCGACTTCGGCTTTTGCGGCAGCACGATGCTGGCCGGCGTGTCCTCCAAGAGCCGGAACACCGCCCACCGCGGGCACGGGTCGGAGACCAGACTCATGTTCCCCCACGGCAGCGGAATGCCGTTGCCGCGATACACGGCCCGCAGATAACCCGGCGGATAAGCATCGAAGAAATGCCAATGACGATAGGGCGAGACCGCGGTCATGCGGCGCATGACCAGCGCCGGCGTGACACCCAGTTTGCGGCCGGCCGACACGCTATGCGCTTCGCGGATCAGAAAACGTCTGAACGGAATACGCGGACACAGCAAAGCGCCCGCGAAGAAGCTGCATTCGAAATCGCGCCAGGCATAGAGCACATCTTGCGCACCCATGCCGGGAGTCGAACTCGACGACACCTCGCCGTCTCCCGAATGCATCGCGCTATGCGGCGAGATGACCCCATCGCCGTTATGCAACAAGCGGTGGCCGATGAAAAAAGCCAGCTCGTACTTGAGCCGCTCCTCCTGATTGCGCAACCGGTTGTTAACCAGCACGGTCCCTGGCGCCTCGAATCGGGAGCGAATCAGCGCCGTGCTCGGACGTCGCCCCGCCGCGCCCGCTCCGCTGTCATCGAACCAGCGCAGCTTCAGCGAGTGCCGCTCACATATCGCCAACAGCGCGTCCAGCGTCAACGGCATCTCTCGCCCGCCGCATTCCTCCGCAGCGCGTTCGATGTCGGGAAAACTATTGTGTCGGGTTTCTTGCCATACCCGGATCAGGAGCTGAGCGAACTGGCGGCCGGTGGTACCGGTCTGGGACAACAACTCCGGCAGCGCATTTTGTAGCAACTCGTTGGAGAACAGGAACGCGGGTTCCAATGGCATCGCTTGCAGCCCGCCGCGCTCGGGATGGGTCGGAGCCACCTCCACCTCGGTGTTCTCATCGAGAAACCAGCGTGCGTCCTTGCCGAAGATACCGGCGAGCATGTCGAGCATCGCCGCCGAGGGCATGCGCTTGCCGGTTTCCACCATGCTGAGATACGACACCGAGGGCGCCCCCTGCGCATCGATCTGAATGCAGCGCGCCGACAACTCGTCGAGCGTCAAGCCGTTGCGCTTGCGCAGCGACCGCAGCTTTGCGCCGAGGAAATGCCCCTGTCGAATCAAACCCGCCACATCGCACCCACTTTACCTATTGCTCTATAGGTGAAATTCACATTGTAAAATTTCTACTGTATAAATATCTCTTCTAACACTTTAATCTTTCGGGCCGGGGCTGTGCAAGTGCGCCGAACGATCACGCGCAGCCTGCCCACTGCATGGGACGTTACGCATGGCTAGGGAGTCACGGCGACGCGAGTCAGGTAGGCTCACTGACGCAGCATCATTACGGAGCGATCTATGAAGCGATGGCGGTACCAGCGCCGGCTCGAGGGTTCTTTTTGAACACCACCGTCGCCGACACGGCCTCCGCGAAAGCCCTCGCGGGGACGATCGCTGAACATTTTCGTGCCTACAACGAAGAGTTCGGACGCATCACGCGGCGCGCGGCGCTGAATTTTCTGGCCGAGGACTGGCATGCGGCGCAAAACGACGCCGTGGCGCGCATCGAATTGTACGAGCAGCGCGTGAGCCGTGCCTTGAGCGCGGTGGCCGGCGAACTCGGACCGGAACGGTCGGATGTCGCGCTCTGGTCCGAGATCAAGCGCGCCTACGAGATGCTCGTCGCACGGCGTCCGGACAGCGATTTCTATCGGACGTTTTTCAATTCCGTCAGCCGCGATCTGTTCGGTACCGTGGGCGTCAACACCGAGCTCGAGTTCTGTGCCACCAACGTGGGGCGCGCGTCCGGTGCGGTACCGATCAGGGTGTACCGGGTGGGAGGTTCGCTGACGGGCGCGGTCCGCGAGATCCTCGCCGACCTACCGTTCGGCGCGGCCGTGAGCGACCAAGATGCCGCGGTCCATCAAATCAGCGCCGATATCGGCCGGTATTTCGAATTGGGCCGCCAGACCGGCGCCCCGGAATCCATCGAACTGATCGAACCGGTCTTCTACCGCGGCCTGCATGCCTTCGTCGTCGGGCGCCTGATCGGCGACAGTTCGATCACGCCCTTGGTCATCGCCTTTACCAACTCCGCCAAGGGCGTGCGAGTCGACGGCGTGCTGCTGTCACGTGCCGAAGTGGGCTCCCTGTTCGGCTACGCCCGGTCGTATTTTCACGTCGATCTTCCGGTGGTCAGCGCAGCGATCACGCTGTTGCGCTCGTTCATGCCGCGCAAATCCATCGACGAGCTCTACACGGTCTTGGGCCGAGCCAAGCAGGGCAAGACCGAACGGTATTTCGCGCTGCACCGTCACCTGTCCACCTCCATCGATAGTTTCGTGCACGCGCCGGGCGAACGCGGCCTGGTGATGATCGTCTTCACCCTGCCCTCGCATGACCTGGTGTTCAAGGTGATACGCGACCATTTCGGTCAGCCTAAGACCAGCACACGCGCCGAGGTGATCGAGCGCTACCAATTCGTGTTCCGCCACGACCGCGCCGGGCGGCTGGTCGACGCGCAGGAGTTCAAACGCCTGCGCCTGCCGCGCGCGCGTTTCATGCCGGCGCTCGCCGACGAACTGCTGCGCGATGCCAGCGAAAGCTGCCGCGTCGAAGGCGATGACCTGATCGTCGAGCACTGCTACATCGAACGGCGTCTGCGGCCGCTCAATTTATTCCTGCGCGAGGCCGAACCCGCCGCCGCGGAAGCGGCCATCATCGACTACGGCAACGCGCTGCGCGACCTGGCCGCGAGCAATGTGTTCCCCGGAGATCTGCTGCTCAAGAATTTCGGCGTGACCAATCACCGGCGGGTGATTTTTTACGACTACGACGAGTTGTGCCTGGTGACCGACTGCGTGTTCCGCGACCTGCCCACGCCGCGTTTCGAGGAAGAGGAGACCAGCGCCGAGCCCTGGTTCCACTGCGGGCCGCACGATGTGTTCCCCGAACAATGGCTGCAATTTCTCTCCATTCCAGCGGCGCTCAAGGAGGTGTTCCTGCGGCACCACGCCGAATTGCTCACGGCCGCGTGGTGGCGCTCGCAGGCCGCGCTCGCGGAGCACGCTCCCACTCAACCGTACCTACTGCCGGCAAACCTCGCGGCACCGGCTGGCTGAACGACCATTGAATGACACTGCTTGGATCAACGCTCGCCCAAATCGCCAAACGGCCCAGCGCGAGAGGTCTGGAGGGCTAGGTGGTCTGGCGGTAACTGCTCCGTTGCCGCCTGGCTAACTACCCATTCAGGCCGCCATGCGAAGCGGTCGAAGTCATCGTCCCAGGATACGGCTCGATCACTCGCGGACCAGCAACGCCACCGGAAACCCCGCGAACAACTCACCGGGCCCCACCGAGTCCGTGACCACCGTACCGGTGAAACAGTTGCGCCAATCGGCACCCGGCAGCGGCAGGCGGGTATCGCCCCACTCGCCGTTCACCGACAGAGTGAAGCGCGGCACCACCGCGATCAAATTCTCGCCGCGGCGAAATGCCAGCACATTGCCAAGGTGCGCGCCCTGCGCCACCAGCGGCTGGTACTTGCTGCTGTCGGCGAACTCCGCCGGCCGCTCGCGCCGCAGGGTCAGGATCCGGTCGATCATCCACAGCTTCGGTAGCCCTTCGTCCCACTCGCGCACCACCTGCGCCGCCGTCAACGTTCGGCAATGCCGCAGCAGTTCCGATCGCCGCTCGAAATCCACCGGCCGCCGATTGTCGGGATCCACCAGACTCAAATCCCACAATTCCGTCCCCTGATAAAAGTCCGGCACGCCCGACACGATCATCTTGATGAGAGTCTGCGACAAGCTGTTGATCCGGCCGGGGAGTACCAGCGGCTGGATGAAGGCCTCGAGGCTCGCGATGAACTCCGGTGTCTCATACACGCCCTCGACGAACCCACGGATATTCTCTTCGTAGCCCGTGTTCGGTTCATGCCAAGACGTACGAATCTTCGCTTCGCGGCATGCCTTCAGCATGTACTGCCAGGTGCGCTCCTGGCTGATGGGCCACGCACCGATCAAGGTCTGATACAGCAGGTACTCGGCGTGCCGGTCGGGGGTACGATTCTTCCAGGCCGGCGCCGTCAATTGCGCCCAGGAATGCAGTGCCTCCGACCAGCGGTCCGGAAGCTCCGATAGCACCGAGATACGCGTCCGAACATCCTCGCTGCGCTTGTTGTCATGCGTCGATGTCGCCAACATGTTGTTGGGCCAGCGATCGCTGAGGTAGTGACAGAACTCGTGAAATTTATCGGCGGAGATGCCCACCAACGATGCCTGAGCACCGACCTCGTTGCACGATACCAACCGATCGAAACAGTAGAAAGTCGTGTCCTCGACGCCTTTCGCCATCACCGCCGGCGCGAGCTGCTGCCACTTCGCGACGAAGTCCGCCTCGAGTGGGTCGAGTCGTGGCTTCGTGAACAAATTCAGCAGAAAGTCGAACGCCACGCCGTCGATTTCCGGCGAACCTATCCGGGCACTCTGCACGGCTTCCGAGACGATGCGCTTGTCGTCGTCGTGCAAGGTGTCGGCGGTGCGGTAGGTGCGATAGATGGATAGAGCGACCGTGACCTTGGCCAGCGCCTCGCGAAGCTGCCGCGGACTGATGTCGCGCGAACGCCAATCCGCATGCGCGCAGCCGATCGCCGCGACCGCGAGGCGTTCCAGATCCGCCGAAAACGTCGACTCGATGATCTCGCGCTTCTTCGTGCGCACCAGCTTGGCGAAATTGACCGAGTGCCCGGTGAAGTCGGAATAGGTCGCCGTCAGCGCATCGATGCGTTGGTCGTCCATCCACAGCCGGTTCACTTTCGCGAGAAAATCGTAGCCCACCGTGCCGTCGATCGGCCAGTCCTCCATGAGCCGCTCGTCGTTATCTAGAATCTTCTCGACGTATACTCGCCCGTCGGGCAACAGCTCGCGTAACCGCTTGAAATACTCGAGGGGATCGCGCAATCCGTCCGGATGATCGATGCGCAGTCCATCCACCTCGCCGCGCGACACCAAGGTCGCGATGCGCGCATGGCTCGCGGCCATCACGTCGGGGAGCTCCTGACGAACACCGATCAACGCATCGACGTCGAAGAAGCGCCGATAATTGGTGAGCTCGCCCGCGAGCTTCCACCCATGCAACACGAAGTATTGCTGGCTCAAGATGGCGTCCAAGCGGTCCGCATCCCCCGCCACACGAGCCACGGCCGCCTGCAAGCTGCCGTCGCGGTACGCCACCGCCAGCGCCGCTTCGGCGGCGGCAGTATGCTCGCGGTAGGCGGCAAGCTCGGCCTCGCCCGGCGCCTCGCAGGCCGACAGGCGTTGCAATGCGTCGAAACAGGGAGCGGCGATGAAGGCGCCCCACGATGCGGGACTCGCGGGCCAGGTATTGTCGTAGTGCTTGAAGCGGGGCCGCCCATGCTCGAGTTCGATGCTGATCTCGCCCGCCGCCAGCACCTCGCCATACGCGCGCGCGAGCGTGCACACATGCGTCCGAAAGAGCTGGTGCCGCGGCACCCGAATATCGAAGAACTTTGCGAAACGGCTGAATGGTCCATGGGCGAGCACATCGTCCCACCAAGGATTGTGGCGCGATGCCGACATGTGGTTCGGCACGATATCCAGCAGTATTTTCAGGTGGTACGCGCGTGCGGCAGCGACGAACCGCTGCCAGGCGGCCTCACCGCCCAAGTCCTCGCTGATTCGGCTGGGATCGGTGACGTCGTAGCCATGTTGACTGCCGGGTGCGGCCTGCAAGCATGGCGATAGATACACGTGGCTGATGCCGAGGTCGGCCAGGTACGGCAGAATCGTTCCCGCCGCATCGAGCGGGAATCCCGCATGCAGCTGCAGCCGATAGGTGGCGATCCAGTTAGCGCTCATGGCTAAGCACTACGAAGGAGCGCGGCGCCATGTCGACGACGCGGTTGCGCTTCACCGACTCGCGCTCGATGGGAATGGTCGGACGCGCCGTATCGAAGGCGATCTTCCAGCCGGAATGATACAGCTCATAGGAGATCCGGAAGGCCACTGGCTCATGATAGGCATTCAACAGCAATAAAAAATCCTTGTCCTGTGCGCAGCGTCCCTCGCTGTCGCGGATTTCAGGCGCCATGCCGTTCAAAAACATGCCGAGCGTGCGCATCCAACCGCCATCATCCCAATCCTTCGACTGCATACGTTTGCCGTCCGCGCGAAACCACATGATGTTCTTGTCGGGATTGATGGCTTCCGGATCGTTGTCGTAAAACGCGTAGCGATGGAAATTCGGATGCGCCGCCCGATACTGATTGACGCGCCGCGCGAATTCCAAAAAGTCCTGTTGACGCACGTCCAGATCCCAATGGTTCCAGGACAGCGCGGAGTCCTGGCAATAGCCGTTGTTGTTGCCGCTTTGCGAGCGGCTCAACTCATCGCCGCCGGAAATCATCGGCACGCCCTGGGCCAGCATCAGCGCGCACCAGAGATTGCGCTTCTGTCGTTCACGCAGTTCGATGACGTCGAGATCGTCCGTCGGCCCCTCGGCGCCACAGTTCCAGGTGTGATTATCGTCCGCGCCATCGCGATTGCCCTCGCCGTTCGCCTCGTTGTGCTTCTGCTCGTAGCTCACCAGATCCTGGAGCGTGAAGCCATCGTGGGCCGTGACGAAGTTGATGCTGGCGGAGGGCGGCCGCCGGGTCGCCTCGTACAGATCGGCGCTGCCCGCCAGTCGCTTAGCGATCTCGGAATGCAGCCCCATGTCGCCCTTCCAGAACTGCCGCACGGTGTCTCGATACTTGCCGTTCCATTCCATCCAGCCCAGCGGGAAGTTCCCCACCTGGTAGCCGCCGTCACCGAGATCCCACGGCTCGGCGATCAACTTGGTGGGAGCGACGATCGGATCCTGGTAGATCGTGTCGAAAAAGGCCCCGAGCTTGTCGACATCCTGCAACTCCCGCGCCAGGGCCGCGGCCAAGTCGAAACGAAAGCCGTCGATATGCATCTCGGTGACCCAGTAGCGCAGACTGTCCATCAATAGCTGCACCGAATGCGGGTGCACCATGTTGAGCGTGTTGCCGCAGCCCGTGAAATCCATGTAATGCCGGGCATCGTCGGGCACCACGCGGTAGTACGCCAGATTGTCGATCCCGCGGAAGGACAGCGTGGGTCCCAACTGATTGCCTTCCGCCGTGTGGTTGTAGACCACATCGAGGAGCACCTCGATGCCGGCGATATGCAGATCCTTGACCATCTGCTTGAACTCGCGGACGACGTCGGCGGGGTGGGCCGGATTGCTCGAGTAGGTGGGTTCGGGAGCGAAAAAGCCGAGCGTGTTGTATCCCCAGTAGTTGCGCAGCTTGCGCTCGACCAAGTTGCGGTCGTCCAGAAAGTAATGCACCGGCATCAATTCGATGGCCGTGATTCCCAGTGCATGGAGATGCTCGATGATCGGCGCCGAGGCGAGTCCCGCATACGTGCCGCGTAACTTTTCCGGTACCTTGGGGTGCAGCAGGGTCATGCCGCGTACATGCGCCTCGTAAATCACCGTCGAGTGCGCCTGGTGCGAGGGACGAGTCTCGCCGCTCCAGTCGAACGCGGGATCGACCACCATCCCCAAGGGCGCGAACGGCGCACTGTCACGGTCGTCGCATGCCAGGTCGGCGCCCGGATCTCCCACCGTATAGCCGAACAATTCATCCGCCCATTCGAGCTTGCGACCGATCGCCTTGGCGTACGGATCGAGCAACAACTTATTGGGATTGAAGCGCAACCCCTGGGCAGGCTCGTACGGGCCGTGGACGCGGTAGCCATAGAGCTGGCCGGGCGCGATCTCGGGCAGATAAATATGCCACGCGCCGGCGGTGCGTTCGCGGATACGGATGCGGCGCTCGTTCTCGCCCGCGGCATCGAACAGACAAAGTTCCACGCCCTCGGAACTCTCGGAGAACAGCGAGAAATTGACCCCGCGGCCGTCCCAGGTCGCGCCGCGTGGGAAGGGCGATCCGGCCGCCTGATGCGACCTGGCGTGCTGCCTCGGTACCGCGCTCACTCAGGTACCCCAGGTCCAGTTGCGGATCTCAGGCATGTCTTCCCCGTGAAGATCGATGTAATGCTTGTGTTCGACCAATTTATCCTGCAACTGCTGCTTGAGATACGCCCCGGGACTGCCGGTCTGCGGCAGCCGATCGATCACGTCGATGACCAGATGAAATCGGTCCATGTCGTTCAACACCGTCATATCGAACGCCGTCGTGATGGTGCCCTCCTCCTTGTAGCCGCGCACGTGCAAGTTCTCATGATTGTGCCGACGATAGGTCAAGCGGTGGATCAACCAGGGATAAGCATGGAAGGCGAAGATCACGGGCTTGTCGCGCGTGAACAGCGAATCGAAATCGAGGTCGCTGAGGCCATGCGGATGCTCGGTGTGGGGCTCGAGCTTCATGAGATCGACGACGTTGACCACACGAACTTTGATCTGCGGCAGGTGCTGCCGCAGGATGGAGACGGCCGCCAGGATCTCGAGCGTGGGTACGTCGCCGGCGCAGGCCATCACCACATCGGGCTCGCTGTGCTGATCGCTGCTCGCCCACTGCCATATCCCGATACCCTGAGTGCAGTGACGGACCGCCGCGTCCATCGACAGCCACTGCGGCGCGGGATGCTTGCCCGCTACCACCACATTGACGTAATGCCGGCTGCGCAGGCAGTGATCCATCACGGACAACAGGCAATTCGCATCCGGCGGCAGATACACTCGCACGATCGACGCTTTCTTATTCACCACATGATCGAGAAAACCCGGATCCTGGTGGGTGAACCCGTTGTGATCCTGACGCCAGACGTGTGAACTCAGCAGATAATTGAGCGAGGCGATCTTGACCCGCCACGGCAGCGCGGCCGTCACCTTCAACCACTTCGCATGCTGGTTGAACATCGAATCGATGATATGGATGAAGGCTTCGTAGCAGTTGAACAGGCCGTGACGCCCCGTGAGCAGGTAGCCCTCGAGCCAGCCCTCGCATTGATGCTCGCTCAACATCTCCATGACCTGCCCGGCGCGGGCCAGATACTGGTCGTTGACGGCCGTGGCGGCCTCCCACTGGCGGTTCGTGGCGGCGAACACCCCTTCCAAGCCATTCGAAATGGTTTCGTCGGGTCCGAAAATTCGAAAATTGCGCTGCTCCGCATTGAGCTTGGCGACGTCGCGCAAGAAGCTCGCCAACACCCGCGTATCGCCGATGCCGATCGTGCCTGGCCGCACCACGTCGACCGCATACTGAGTGAAATCCGGCATGCGCAGATCGCGCAGCAGCTTGCCGCCGTTGGCATGCGGGTTGGCGCCCATGCGCCGCTCGCCCAGCGGGGCGAGCAGCGCAAGTTCCGGCATGAGCCGCCCCGCGTCGTCGAACAGTTCCTGCGGCCGGTAGCTGCGCAACCACGCCTCCAGTTGCCGCAGATGCTCAGGATTCTTCGCCGGATCGGTAATCGGCACCTGATGCGCATGAAACGTGCCTTCGTTCGGCACCCCATCGACGAATTTCGGACCGGTCCAACCCTTCGGCGAGGCAAGCACGATCATCGGCCAGCGCGGCCGCTCGCCAGCGCCCTGCGTCCGCGCCGCCGACTGAATGCGCCCGATCTCCTCGATCACGGTATCGAGCGTCGCCGCCATCGCCTCGTGCATCGCAGCGGGCTCATGGCCATCCACGTAGTAGGGTGTCCAGCCGTAACCGCGCAGCAATTGGTCCAGTTCCTCGCGCGAGATGCGCGCCGGAATGGTCGGGTTGGCGATCTTGTAGCCGTTCAGATGCAAAATCGGCAGCACGGCGCCGTCGCTGGCGGCGTTCAGGAATTTGTTGGAATGCCACGAGGTCGCGAGCGGACCGGTTTCCGCCTCCCCGTCGCCGATCACGCAGGCGACGGTGAGGCTGGGATTGTCGAACACCGCGCCAAAGGCGTGGCTCAACGAATAGCCGAGTTCGCCGCCTTCGTGGATGGAGCCCGGGCATTCGGCCGACGCATGGCTGGGAATGCCGCCGGGAAACGAGAACTGGGTGAATAGCCGTTTCAATCCCGCTTCGTCCTGACCGACGTTCGAATACACCTCGCTGTAGGTGCCTTCGAGGTAGGTTCCGGCGACCACCGCGGGGCCACCATGGCCGGGACCCGACACGTAGATCATGTCGAGATCGTATTTCTTGATGACCCGGTTGAGATGCGTATAGATGAAATTCTGACCGGGCGTGGTGCCCCAATGGCCGAGCAGCATGCGCTTGATGTGCGGCGCCGCCAACGGTTCGCGCAACAAGGGGTTATCGCAGAGATAGATCTGCCCCACCGCGAGATAATTCGCGGCGCGCCAGTACGCGTCGAGGGTGCGCAGTGCTTCCGGATCCAGGGTTTGCCGCGTCGCCGCCGGTGTCGTCGCTATCGATTCCGTCATCGTTCGAGCCTCCGTTCGTCCAATGCCAGTAGCGCTATCGTCGATCCCGCGATCACCGACTCCTCGTCCGTGCGTATCACGCGCACCGCGACCGCGCGTGCGTCGCTCGACACCACGGTCGCACTTTGCGCGTTGCGTGCCGCGTCCAATTCGATGCCGAGAAATTCGAGCCCCACGCAAATCCGAGTGCGGATCGACACGGCGTTCTCGCCGATTCCGCCGGCGAATACCAGGGTATCCAAGCCGCCGAGCGCCGCGGCGAACGCGCCGATCCATTTCCTGACCTGGTAACAGAACAGCGACACGGCCTCGGTTGCCCGCACGTCCGTCTCTTCGCGATCCAGCAGATCACGGATGTCCGAACTCGTTTCCGAGACGCCCAACAGACCGGACTCGTGAGTCACCATGCGCTGACACGCCGCCGCGTCCATGCCTTCGGTCGCGGCCAGAAAACTCAACACACCGGGATCCAGATCGCCGGAGCGCGTGCTCATCACCACTCCGCCCGTGGGCGTGAAGCCCATGCTGGTATCGATGCACCGGCCGTCACGCACCGCGGCGAGACTGGCACCGTTCCCGAGATGCGCGAGGACGACGCGGCCGCGCAGCGCCGCCGGATCGCCCAGGCGCGTCAGTTCCGCCATCAAATAGGTGTACGACAACCCATGAAAGCCGTAACGCTGCACGCCCTTGGATTCGAAGCGCCGCGGAATGGGCACGATCGTGGCGACACGCGGCAGCGTGCGATGAAACGCCGTGTCGAAACACACCACCTGAGGAAGATGCGGATGTGCGCGGCGCAACGCCTCGATCAATTCGATTTCGCGCGGCAGATGTTCCGGATCGTAGGGCACGATACGCTGCAACTCGGCCAGTAACTCGGAGGTCACCCGCTGCGGACTCGTATGCGCCATGCCATGCACGACGCGGTGACCGACCGCGACCACCCCGCCGAACAGCGGTTCCGACGCGAGCCAACTCATCAAGTACTCGGTCACGGACCGATGATCTTGCGCATCGATGGGGGTGTGCGTCTTCACCGTCCCATCTTTCTGCATCGCCGCGACGCTCATGCTCGTACCGCCCACACCGATACGCTCGATCTTTCCATCGAGCAGCTTGTTCGATGCATCCGCGATGTCATAGATCGCAAAGCGGATGCTCGAGGAACCACCATTCAGTGTAAGCACGGTCGGCATGCGGCGAGTCTGCCACAGTGAACGTGATGAGAAGCGCGCAACGAGGGGGCGGCCAACCACATGGTCATGTAGGAAAACACTGACTGATCACTTGCCCGCCCTGCTCCCGCTCAGTACCATCCTGTGACGAGCCCTGCATCGGGCACGACGAGAATCACCAGGAGACGGACGTGAGCATAGGAGCTGAGTTCAAGGAATTCGCCATGAAGGGCAACGTGGTCGACCTCGCGGTCGGCGTGATCATCGGCGCGGCTTTCGGTAAGATCGTGTCATCGCTGGTCGGCGATCTAGTCATGCCGACGCTGGGCAAGCTCATCGGCGGCATCAATTTCTCCGATCTGGCGATTTCTCTCGGCAAGGATCCCACCGGCAAGGAGGTGCTCATCAAGTACGGCTCTTTCCTGCAGACGATTTTAGATTTTCTGATCATCGCCTTCGTGCTGTTCATCGCCATCAAGGGCATCAACAAGCTGAAAAAACCACCCGCCGATGCCGCACCCGCGGCGCCGCCGAAGTCCGAAGTGCTACTCGAAGAAATTCGCGACCTGCTCGCGAAGCGCGTCTAAAGTTCGACCGCTCGCCATTTCCCGGGCAAGCTGCCGGGTCAATCACTTTGGAGTAAGGCTATGACCAATCACCGCCTATTGGCGACCGCGGCGGCGTTGCTCGCCACGCAAGCCGCGACGCTCGTCTGGGCCGACGATGCCCCGCCACCACCGCCGCAGCATGAATGGATCGGTAAGGGCCAATTTGGGTTCCTGGACTCCAAGGGAAACAGCACCGGCGAATCGATCAACGGCGCCTTCGATGTGGCGCGCTACGACGGCGATTGGAAGAATGCCGTACACGTGGAGGGTTTCTATGGCAAGAGCGGCGACATCGTTTCGGCGGAGCGCTGGGTCGTCACCGAGCAAACCGATTACACCATAACCGCCCAGCTCTTTGCCTTCGGCGGTCTGCGATTCGAACATGACCAATTCGACGGCTTCGTCTATCAAGCCAGCGTCACGACCGGTCTCGGTTATAAACTCCTCGACACCGAATCCGACAAGCTGACCGTGCAGGCGGGCCCGGGCTTCAGACGATTGCGACCTGAAACGATCAACAAGGACCCGTCGGGCAGCGGTGCCGTCGACGAGCGTATCCCGCAGGACGCGGAGAGCGAAGCCGTTGCCACCGTGGGGGTGGATTATGCGCATGCCTTCAACAAGGCCACCACGCTCAGCAACAAGCTGCTGGTGGAATATGGCTCATCCAACACCCTGACGACCGATCAGATCACGTTGGCGGTGAAGATGTCGAATAAGCTGGCCTTGAGCGTGGGCTATCAGTTCACCGATAATAGCGCTCCACCGGAGCCGCTGAAGAAAGTCGACACGGTGACGACCGTCAATTTGGTTTACTCATTCTGAAGCAGCGCTCGTTCGAATCGACACAGCGTCCAGTGCGAGAGCTCAAACCCGTCGGGCCGAGAGACTACGTGCCGAGAAACTAATAGTTCAGGCGGGCCGTCAACGGCGCGCCCGCGCGGCGCGAGTCACGCGGTGCGGGCTGGTCGGCCAGCATGCGATAAATCCTCAATACCTTGGGTACATAGGCGACGGTTTCGGCAAACGGCGGTATGCGACCGCCATTACGCATGACCGCATCTTCCCCGGCGTTGTAGGCCGCGAGCACGAGGTGCACGTCGTTACCGAATTTGTCCATCAAGAATTTGAGGTAACTCGCCCCGGCGCGCACGTTGTGCTCGGGATTGTAGAGATCGGCGACACCGAAACGCGAGGCCGTGGCCGGCATCACCTGCATCAGGCCAACGGCGCCGCGCGGCGACACGGCGCGCGCGTTGAATCCCGATTCGACCACGATGACGGCGCGCAACAGATTAGGCTCGAGGGCTGAACGCGCCGCCGCCGTCTCGATGATGGAATCGTACTGCGCGGCGCGGGCGATGAGGCCGGCGTCGTAGCGCGCGCCGCTTTGCGTGCGGTCGGTGGGCGACAGGATCAGTAACCGGTAACGATTATCGTCGGGCCTGTCGGTAAAATGCCTGACGCCGTCGGCATCCATGTAGGTGTAGATACGCGTATGCGCACCCGCGCCGGCCGCCAGCAGCAGAACGGTGAAAAATAATACGGCTCGAGATCCCATCATCGGCAGGCTTCCTTCGTACGGCAGCCTAACGCGAATCGCAGCGACACGGGTGCGACGTGCATCACTCAACCGGGTGATGGCCGATGTCGGGTGCGGCTGAAGCTTACGTATATTTAACGCGGGGGAGCAGGCGGTCTGACTCATGATGCGCCTACCGTGGCCGTGCCACGGCGCAATCTTTCATGGTATTTCGACACGGTTTTTTTTAAAGGCGGCCCATAGAATCGGCCCGGGTAGCCCCTAACTGCCCCCACCCGTAAAGCTACGGAAGCGTTGTTGTGCAATGCATCATAAAGAGGCCTACGAGGTCGTGAGCGTGCCAAAACCGGTGCTCCGCGAAACGCTCGCCGAGCCCCCGGTGTTGCCGCGTGCGGATACCGCCGTGATCGGCGCGCGGCACGCCGGTGACAGGCTGCGCGCTTGGGTCATCGCGGCGTTGCTCTTCCTGGTGCCCCTCGCGACCTACTGGACCGCCACCTTCCATGACTACGGTCTGCGTGACGACTACTCGAACCTGCGTGAGGCACATGAAGAGCCTGCGGCGGTATTGAAATTCTGCGCCTCCGCCGCCCGGCCGATTTACGGCTGGCTGCTGCAGGCGACCTACGGCCAGACCAGCAGCGTGCAGAACCTGCAATGGATGCGGTTCTCGGCGTCGCTATTGCTGGGCGCCCTCTCGCTCGCGATGTTCCGCAGCCTACGCGCCATGGGATGGCCCTTCCACGCAAGCCTAGGCTTCGCAGTCTTATTGGCTTTGGTGCCGTCCGCGCAGGTGATTGCCGGCTGGGCGGTCGGTTGGCCCTACGCGGCGACGGCGCTGCTCGCGATCGCCGGATTCTTCACGGTCGAAGCAGCCCTGCTCGCCGGTGCGAGCGGCGCTACCGGACGCAGCGTACGCCATTGGAGTCTCGCCCTCGCGATCATGGTGGGGAGTGTGCTCATCTACCAGTCGAGCGCGCTGTTCTACGTGGTGCCGTTGGCTGCCGCGTTGATCGCGCAACGCCGGTGCAGTTTGGGCCAGACCGCACGCTGGCTCGGCGTGCATTTGGGCTTCGTCGTGCTCTGCTTGGGACTCGCCTACGGCGCCATGTCCGTGCTGTACGCGGCGGGCATCTTCGTCAAATCCGGACGCGTCGCGTTCGAGCAGCACTGGGGCGAAAAACTAGCTTGGTTCCTGGCGGAACCGCTGCCGAATGGCTTGAGCCTGTTCGTCCTGAATGACAATAATCACCGCGATCGTGGCTGGTATCTGGCATGCGCCGGCTTGGTCGGCCTATTGTTGGTCGCGGGACTCGTCCTCGAATGGCGCCGTCATGGTCGTGCCCGCGGTCTCTGCTGGGCCATTGGACTGTTCGGTCTGCCGGTTTTCGCCTTTGGCATCAGCCTCGTGGCCTCCGAGCGTTACGCCACCTACCGCACCATCCTGGCCATGACCGCCGTGCTGCTGTGCTTCCTGGTGGCCTCGGTGTGCGCCTTGACCGAGCGCTGGAGCCTGGCGGCCCAAAGACTGCTGGCCGCCCTGGTCCTCACCATCGCCTTTTTCACCGCCCAGCATCATGTGTATGCGCTCATCGCCGTGCCGCAGGGCAACGAGTGGCGGTTGATACTCCAAGGCGCGCAGAAAGTGCGCCTCGATGGGCCGAGCCGACCGCGCATCTTCGCCATCGCTTCGTCGCCCGCCGACGTTTCCACGGCCACGATTTACCACGATGAATTCGGCTCGCTCTCCTCCAACTCCGAGTGGGTGCCGAAAGAAATGTTCAAGCGCGCCATGCACGATCTGCATCCCGACGTACCGAACCTCGAGGCCCGCTACGAGTTCGCCGAAGGCTACATGCTACCTTCCGGCCAGCACTACGACGTCATCATCGATATGCACCGGCTGCGCCGTTTCTATACGGACGATTGAGGCGCGGCCGCAGGGCCCCGCATCACAACCCCAGAAAATCCCACAGCCGTCCGCGCGCGATCGCAGCGCGCACCGCCAACGGCCACAGCGCATGCAGCGGGATCTCCTCCATGTCCGTGATCGGCAGGTCGAGCTCGCGGTCGGGGTGCAATATCCGTGCAGCGAGCACCGCCCCCATCGTGCTTGCCATCGCCACGCCGCGACCGTTGTAGCCCAAGCCCACCAGAACGCCGCGCGCGGGTTCGTGCAGGTGCGGGTAGGCGTCGCGCGTCATGGCCAGCCGTCCGCCCCAGGCATGCGTCCAACCGATACCGCGCAGCGCCGGCCAAAGCTTGCCCACGTACGCGACCAGGTGCGGAATCGCAGCAGTGGTGGCGATTTCGCGCATGGGGCCGCGCCCGCCGATGATGAGACGCTGCGTGGCATCCAACCGGTAATAGACGGTCACGGCACCGCTTTCGTAGAGCACCGAGCGGCCAGGCAGGATGTCGCGCGCCACGCTCTCCGGCAGCGGCACGGTGGCGGCAATCGCGCCGAATAGCGGCACCACGGTCCGCCGCAGCCCCGGCCACAGATCGTCCGTGTAACCGTTGGTCGCGAGCACCACGTGCTCCGCCGCGACGCTGCCAGCCGCAGTCGTCACCCGCCAGCCCGAGCCTACGGGTTCGAGCCGCCGCGCGCGGGAGTCGCCATGCACGGCCGCGCCCGCCCGCAAGGCGGCAGCGGCCAAACCGCGCGCATAACTCAAGGGATTCAAATCGCCACCGCGCGCATCGAACATCGCGGCAACGTAACGGTCGGTGCCGGTGGCGCGTGCCAGCGCCTCCCCCTCCCAGAATTCGACCGGCGCGCCGCGACGCCGCCATTGCTCGACGGAGGATCGGATGAGCGTGGCATGCCGTGTGCGGATGGCGGCGCGCAGCGTGCCGTTCTGGCGCGCGTCGCAGACGATGGCGTGGCGTAGCACCAGCTCGAATACGCGTGCGGGAGCCGCCCCGGCGAGCGCGTTCATGCGGCCGCCCAGGTCCGCGCCGAAGTCCGCCTCCACCACGTCCGGATCGTGTTTGAGGCCGGGATTCACCTGGCCGCCATTGCGGCCCGAGGCCCCCCAGCCGGGACTCATCGCTTCCAGCAACACGACCTTGACGCCTCGTTCAGCGAGATGCAGCGCGGTGGATAGTCCGGTGAAGCCACCGCCGACGACGACCACGTCGGCGCGGGTCGCACCGCTCTGCGGCGGCGTCGGTACGGCGGGTTCCGCAGTGTCCTGGTAGAGATTAGGCATGGTGCAAGGTGAACCGTGATGTTGCCAGATCTGGGCCGCGAGCGGAATCATTGATAACGTCGAGCTCGAGCTTGCGAGGGCGAGCGGCCTTGCCCGGGTATGGTTACTGCGGCGAGCGAGCGCCAGGGACGACAAACGTGTAGCTTTGCAGCCTGGGCAATTCAACAGCGGAGCAACCATGCAATACCAAGGTCTCGGGGGGCTGATCGTGCTGATCGCCGACGTGTGGGCGATCGTCAATATCTTTCAGAGCGGCGCGGACACGGCCAAGAAGGTCATCTGGACCGTCCTGGTCATCTTGCTGCCGGTGTTGGGCTTCATCCTGTGGTTTTTCTTGGGTCCTCGCACCGGCCGCGCCTAGCCGGCCGCGCTCGAGCCTTTGCCGCGCATGCGACGCCGCGATCACGAACGCCACCAACTGACCCGGGTCGGTTGGCTGCGCGCCAGCGTCTTGGGCGCCAATGACGGTATCGTCTCTACCGGGAGCCTGATCGTCGGCGTCGCCGCCGCGCAGGCCAATCATCAGAGCATTCTGCAGAGCGGCGTGGCCGCGCTGGTGGCCGGCGCCATGTCCATGGCGATCGGCGAATATGTCTCCGTGCACTCCCAAGCGGACACCGAAGCCGCCGCGCTGGATCAGGAGCGGACAGAACTGCAGGATGACTTTGCGGGCGAGGCGCGCGAATTGACCGACATCTACGTGCACCGCGGACTCGAGCGCGCGCTCGCGCAGCAGGTCGCGGCCCAGCTCATGGCGCACGACGCGCTGGGCGCTCACGCGCGTGACGAACTTGGACTCTCCGCGACCAGCCTCGCGCGGCCGCTGCAGGCCGCGCTGGCGTCGGCCGGCAGTTTTGCGGCGGGCGCGCTGCTGCCGCTGCTGGTGGCCGCCATGGCGCCCACCCCCTACCTGATCGGCTGCACCGTCGCAGCCTCGCTGGCCTGCCTGCTGTTCTTGGGCGGACTCTCGGCCAAGGTCGGCGGCGCCAACATGGTCAGCGGCGCGCTGCGCGTCGGCCTGTGGAGCGCACTGGCCATGGCGGTGACCGCCACGGTGGGCGCCCTGTTGGGCAAGGTGGTATGACGAGCGGCACGCACGGGCTCCCCGGCGTCTGGTTTCCCCGAGTCACCGCACACTCGCTGGCCATCGTCGTCAGCGTGCTCACCTATGTGCTGACCACCCGCGCGGAACGCGAGCGCCGCCCGCCCTCCATCGCCATCGCCTGGGTGCTGGGACTGATCGCGCTGCCTTACTTCGCGCTACCCATGTACCTGCTGTTCGGCCGGCGCAAGCTGCCGCGGCGCACTTCTCGTTGGTCGGGCGACCGCCTGCATGCCGAGCATTGGGCGGAGGACTTGATCGAGAGTTTCGGCCTGCCCGCCGCCGCGCCGTCCGAAGTGCGCTTTCACCAAGACGGCGCCGCATCGCGTGCGGGACTGATCGCGACGCTCGAGGCCGCGCAACAGCGGCTGGACGTCTGCACCTACATTCTGGGTAACGACGCCTTCGGCCGAGAAATCACCGGTGTGATGAGCGACTGCGCGCGCCGCGGGGTGCGCGTGCGCTTGCTGCTCGACGGTGTGGGCGCGCTGCAATTACCGCGTCACTGGGCCAAGCGCCTGAATGCGGCCGGCATCGAGACCGCGGTCTTCAGCCCCCTGCTGGCGCGCAAGACTCAAGGGCCGCGCAATTTGCGCAATCACCGCAAGTGGGCGGTCGCCGACTGCGAGTGGCTATGGGCGGGCGGGCGCAATCTAGCCGCCGAGTATTTCACCGGACGCGACGGCGTGGCGCCCTGGTGCGACCTATCCTTCGATCTCGCGGGACCGGCCGCGGCCGCGGCGGCACGGCAGTTTGAGGCCGATTGGGAGGCTGCGGGGGGCAGAGCCGCAGCGCACGTCACAGTCGCGGCTCGTCGTTACCAGGGAGGTCGCAGCCAGTTTCTACCGAGTGGTCCCGATCAAATGGAGGACACGGTGCATGCCTTGCTCATCGATGCCTGTTTTCAGGCCACGCACCGCATGATCGCCGTGACGCCTTACTTCGTGCCGGATGCCAGCCTCGAAACCGCGATGCGCCTGGCGGCACGGCGCGGCGTGCGGATCGATCTGTGCATTCCGGCGAAGTCGAATCACCTTCTGGCGGACTTCGTGCGCAACCGCTCATTGCGCGCGTTGAGCCGCGCCGGCGTGGCCGTGCATCTGCTGCCGTACATGAATCACGCCAAGGCGGTGGTGTTCGACGACAGCATCGCCCTCTGCGGATCGTGCAATCTGGATTCGCGCAGCCTGCTGCTGAATTACGAATCCGCCGTGGTGTTCTACGGCGCCACGGAAATTGAATGGCTGGCCCGCTGGATACTCGACTTGGTTCCGGCCGCGCAACGCTTCGACGATCGCGCTCCCAGCCTGTGGCGGGATATCGGGGAAGGTCTGTTGCTGACGGTGGCGTACCAGCTCTAATCCCGCTCTGCTCTGACCCGGCTCTGCTCTGACCCGGCTCTGCTCTGACCGGACTCTGCTCTGACCGGACTCTGGTCTGACCGACTCTCGCTCTTAAGGGGCTCTCGCTCTGACGCAGCTCTCGCCGCGCGACGGCCCGGTAGGACATTCCCTACAGACGGATAGTCGGCCCGCTGCACGTCGCGCATAGTATCCTTTGGGCATTCCCCGACCGACTGAGCGCCGCAGGTGATGGGTGGAGTTTAAGGATTATTACAAGGTGATGGGCGTGGCGCGCGACGCCACCGAGGCACAGATCAAGCAGGCCTATCGCAAGCTCGCGCGGAAATATCACCCGGATGTGAGCAAGGAGAAGGACGCCGAAGCGCGCTTCAAAGAGGTGGGTGAAGCCTACGAGGTGCTGAAGACGCCCGAGAAGCGCGCCGCCTACGATCAGCTCGGCCAGGGACCGCGTCCCGGCGAGAACTTCAAGCCGCCGCCCGACTGGGGCGCGGGCTTCGAGTTCAGCGGCGCAGGAGCGAACTCGGGTGGGTCCCAAGGCGGCGCGGATTACAGCGAGTTCTTCGAATCGTTGTTCGGCGGTGCACGGCGCGCCGGCGCGCGGGGCAGCACGCATCCCTTCGACGCGGGCCATGGCGCAGACGCGGGCCGTGGCGAAGATCATCACGCCAAGGTCATGCTGGACCTGGATGCCACGCTGCACGGCGGTTCACGTCAGTTCGGCCTGCGTCTGCCGGAAATCGATGCTCAGGGCCGCTTGATCGCCAAGGAGAGGACGCTCAACGTCCAGGTACCCAAGGGCATTCTGCCGGGCCAGACCATCCGCTTGGCGGGCCAAGGCTCGAGTATCGGTACGGGTGCCGGGGGCACGCCCGGCGACCTGTACATCGAAGTCGAGTTCACGCCACATCCCCTGTATCGGGTGGATGGCCGCGATCTCTACCTAGAATTGCCGGTGGCGCCGTGGGAGGCCGCCTTGGGGGCCGGCGTCAAGGCGCCTACGCCGGGCGGCATCGTCGATTTGAAGATTCCGGCGGGGTCGCACGCGGGCACGAAACTGCGCCTGAAAGCGCGCGGCATCCCCGCGTCCACACCCGGTGACCTCTATGTGATGCTGCAAATCGCTTTACCCGCCGCCACGGATGACAAGGCGAAACAGGCCTATCGGGCGCTGGCCGACGCCCTGCCGTTCAATCCCCGCACCAGCCTCGGAGTGTGAGCTGTCATGAGAACCGTGGTAGAAGGTTTGCTGTCCGGCGAGATTTTCGAGGACTATGCCGTGCTCAGCGTCGATGATCTGAGCCGGCTCTGTTCGGTCGATCGGACCTGCATCGTCGAACTGGTCGAAGAAGGCGTGCTCCGCGTCATCGAGGTGGACTCGGCCGAATGGCGCTTTTCCGGCGCCGCGCTGCGCCGCGCGCGCGCCGCCATGCGACTGCAGAAGGATCTGGAAATAAACCTCCCCGGAGTGGCTCTGGTGCTCGAACTGATGGAAGAACTCGGTCGGGTGCGCAGCGAACTCGAGGTACAGCGCCGATGAACGAAGCCGGCGACGCGGATGCCTTCGTCTTCTTCGGCGCCACGGGGGATCTGGCGCGCAAGAAGATTTTCCCGGCCCTGTATGCGATGGTCCACCACGGCGGTTTGGCTATCCCGATCATCGTGCTGGCGCGAGCCGGCCGGACGCTCGAACAGCTCAAGGACATGGCGCGTGCGAGCATCGCCGCCGCCGGCGAGTACGAGCCTGCCTGCCTGGAGAAGCTCACTGCATTGATGCGCTATGCGGATGGCGACTACGCCGACGCGAACACCTACGCGAATCTGAAAAAGGCGCTGGGCAACGCGCGGCGCCCGATTCACTACCTCGCCATTCCACCGAGCATGTTCGGCACCGTGGTGCAGGGACTGGAAAAATCCGGCTGTGCCGAGAACGCCCGCGTCATCGTCGAAAAACCCTTCGGCCGGGATCTGCAAAGCGCCCAAGCGCTCGATGCCACCTTGCACGAGGTGTTTCCCGAGCGATCGATCTTCCGCATCGATCACTATCTCGGCAAGGAAGCGGTGCAGAACCTCTTGTACTTCCGTTTTGCGAACGCCTTCCTCGAACCGATCTGGAACCGCAACTACGTCAACGACGTGCAGATCACGATGGCCGAGGACTTTGGCGTGCAAGGCCGCGGCGGCTTCTACGAAGAGGTCGGCGCCCTACGCGACGTGGTGCAAAATCATCTGCTGCAGGTGATCGCGCTGCTCGCCATGGATTGCCCGGTGTCCAAGGACGCGTCCGCCATGCAGGCGGAGAAATTGCGGTTGTTTCGCGCCATGCGTCCGCTCGATCCGCGGGAAGTGGTGCGCGGACAGTTCCGCGGCTATCGTGACGAAAAAGGCGTCGCCAAGGATTCGCAGGTGGAAACCTTCGCCGCCCTGCGGTTGCACATCGACAACTGGCGTTGGGCGGATGTGCCCTTCTATATCCGCGCGGGCAAGTGTCTGCCGATCTCGGCCACCGAAGTCGTGGTCAACCTCAAGAAGCCGCCGCTCGGCATCTTCGATGCGGGCGGCGCCACGCCGACCAATTACTTCCGCTTTCGCTTGAGTCCCGAGGTGGTGATCTGCACCGGCGCGCTGGTGAAGAAAAACGGTGAGGAGATGCGCGGCGAACCGGTGGAATTGACCGCGCGTCATCACTCGCGGCGGGAAAAATCGCCGTACGAACGCTTGCTCGGTGACGCGATCCGCGGCGACACTCAGCTGTTCACCCAGGACGACAGCGTCGAAGCGGCGTGGCGCGTGGTCGACCCCGTTCTCAAGAATCCGTCACCCGTGGCGGAATACGAATGCGGCTCCTGGGGACCCGCCGCGGCCGCCGCCATCGTGCGGGGCGACGAAGCGTGGCATGACCCGCAGCCAGAACAGACACTGCCGTGTTGAGTCCCCGCATGACCAACCCTCATCCCCGATCACAAGGCACTCTTTTCATCGCCCGCTCGCGTACTTCCGCCCCGCGGCTCGATGCGGCGCGCCGATTTCCTTTAAACTCTTACGACTCTCAGGTGTGACCATGAAACCAACGCAAGCCCTCCACGACTTAGGTCAAAGCCTCTGGCTCGACAACATCACGCGGGACCTTCTCGACGACGGCACCTTGCGGCGCTACGTCGACGAACTGTCCGTGACCGGGCTGACCTCGAATCCCACGATATTCGACGAAGCGATCGGCGGCGGCTCCGCCTACGACGCGGGCATCAAGCAGAAGGCCAGCGCGGGGCGCGCGGGAGAGACCCTGTTTATCGAACTCGCGCTCGAGGATCTACGGCGCGCGGCCGATGTGTTCCGCCCCATCTGGGATCGTACCGGCGGCACCGACGGCTGGGTGTCGATGGAAGTCTCGCCGCTGCTGGCGGCCGATACCGGAGCCACCATCGAGTCCGCGCTGCACATTCACAAACTCGCCGACCGACCCAATCTCTACGTCAAGATCCCTGGCACCCCGGAGGGCGTACCGGCCATCGAGGCGGCGATATTCGCCGGCGTGCCGGTCAACGTCACGCTGTTGTTTTCCCGGGAACACTATCTGGCGGTGGCCGACGCCTACATGAGCGGCCTGGAACGGCGCGTGGCCGCAGGCCTCGATCCGCGCATCAGCTCCGTGGCCTCGGTGTTCGTGAGCCGCTGGGACCGCGCCGTGGCCGACACGGCACCGCCCGAATTGAAGAACAAGCTCGGTGTGGCGATCGGGCTTAGAACCTATCGGGCGCACTGCGAATTGCTCGAGAGCAAGCGCTGGCGCGATCTCGCGGCGGCGGGCGCGCGGAAGCAGCGCATGCTGTGGGCGAGCACGGGCGTCAAAGACCCCAAGGCGCCGCCCGATCTGTACGTGGCCGCGTTAGCCGCGCCCGAGACCATCGACACCATGCCGGAGAAAACCCTGTTGGCGTTCGCCGCCGGCGGCAAGGTGGGCGCCGTGATGCCGAAGGACGGCGGCGACGCCGAGACGGTGCTCGCGCGCTTTGCCGCAGCCGGCATCGACGTCGACGCGCTGGCCAAGCGACTGCAGATCGAGGGCGCGCAATCCTTCGTCAAGTCCTGGACCGAACTCATGCAGCGCATCGCACAGAAAGGCGCGGCGCTCGCCACCTCGTGAGTCCGCGCATCCATCCGCTCGCGGGACAGCCCGCCCCGGCGGCGATGCTGGTCGACGTGCCGCGCCTGATAACGGCCTACTACAGCGAGCGCCCCGACGCCGGCATCCCCGCGCAGCGCGTGGCGTTCGGCACCTCGGGCCATCGCGGCTCGTCGTTCGAACTCGGCTTCAACGAGGCGCATGTGCTCGCGATCACCCAGGCCATCTGCCTGTACCGCAAGCAACAAGGCATCGACGGGCCGCTGTTCCTAGGGTTCGACACGCACGCGCTGTCGGCGCCCGCCTTTGCCAGCGCGCTGGAGGTGCTGGCCGGCAACGGCGTCGAGGTGATGATTGCGGCGGCCGACGAATACACCCCCACCCCCGCCATCTCGCACGCCATTATTGAGTACAACCGCGGTCGCACCAGCGGCCTTGCGGACGGCATCGTCATCACGCCATCGCACAACCCACCCGACAGCGGCGGCTTCAAGTACAACTCGCCCAACGGTGGGCCCGCCGACACCCAGGTCACCGCCTGGGTGGAAGTCCGCGCCAACGAGCTGCTGAGTGCCGGACTTGGCGGCGTCAACCGCATCGACTACGCCCGCGCGCGGCGCGCCTCGACCACGCACCAGTATGACTATCTCGCAGCCTATGTCGCCGATCTTGCCGCGGTGGTCGACATGGACGTCATCCGCGGCTCCAAGATTCGGCTGGGCGTCGATCCTTTGGGGGGCGCCGGCGTGCATTACTGGGCGCGTATCGCCGAGCAGCACCGGCTGGACCTCGGCGTCGTCAACGACGAGGTCGATCCCACTTTTCGCTTCATGACGCTCGACTGGGACGGCAAGATTCGCATGGACCCCTCGTCGGTTTATGCCATGCAGCGTTTGATCGGGCTGAAGGATCGCTACGATGTCGCCTTCGCCTGCGACACCGATCACGACCGCCACGGCATCGTCACCGCGACCAGCGGCCTGCTGCCGCCCAACCATTATCTATCGGTCGCGGTGGATTATCTGTTCCGGCATCGCAGCGGCTGGCAGGCCGCTGCCGCGGTGGGCAAGACCGTCGTCAGCAGCGCGATGATCGACCGCGTGGCCGCACGTCTCGGCCGACGCCTGTACGAGGTGCCCGTGGGTTTCAAATGGTATGTCGCCGGACTGTCCGATGGCAGTCTGGGCTTCGGCGGCGAGGAAAGCGCCGGGGCATCCTTCAATCGCTTCGATGGCACCGCCTGGAGCACCGACAAGGATGGCATCTCGGCGGCGCTACTGTCGGCGGAGATCACGGCGCGCACCGGCCGCGATCCAGGCGAAGTCTATCGCGAACTCACCCGCGATCTGGGCGAACCGCGGTCGAGCCGCGTGGACGCGCCCGCAACCCCCGCACAGAAGAAAAAGCTCGGCAAGCTCGATCGCGAGCAAGTGCGCGGCGCCGAGATCGCGGGCGAGAAGATCGAGCAGGTCTTGACCCACGCTCCGGGCAATGGCGCGGCCATCGGTGGCGTGAAGGTCGTCACGCACAGCGGCTGGTTCGCGGCGCGCCCCTCCGGCACCGAGGACATCTATAAGATCTACGCCGAAAGTTTCCGTGATCAGGCGCATTTGCAGCGCCTCCTCGCCGACGCCCAAACCGTCGTGGATGCCGCGCTGGCCTAGCAACCTACCGGCCTGCATTATTCATGAACGACGGAAAAGTCGATGAGGCGGGCGTGCACAGGTGGGTCGACCGTTCGTGAATCATCCAGGCTAGGCTCCTCGAGAAGCATGTCCGCGACGTTCGACGAACCGGCTCTGAGCGAAAGAGCCAAACGCCTGCTGCCCTGGGTGGTCGCTGTCGGCTTCTTCATGGAAGCCCTCGACACCACCATTCTGAACACGGCGGTGCCGACCATCGCGCACGCGCTCGCGGTACCGCCGCTCAGCATGAAGGCGGTGCTCGCGAGTTACACCCTGAGTCTCGCCGTGTTCATCCCCATCAGCGGCTGGATGGCGAACCGCTTCGGCACCCGGCGGGTGTTCGGTGCGGCCATCGCCACGTTCATACTCGGCTCGTTCCTCTGTGGCATCTCCACCGACATCCGTTGGCTGGTGGCGTTTCGCATCCTGCAGGGCTGTGGCGGCGCGATGATGCTGCCGGTCGGTCGACTGACCATGGTGCGCACCTTCGCCAAATCCGAACTGATTCGCGCCATGAGCTTCGTCGCGATTCCGGGCCTGGTCGGTCCCATGATGGGCCCGCTGCTGGGCGGCCTCATCATCAGCTACTTTCACTGGAGCGTCATTTTCTTCGTCAATATTCCAATCGGCTTGCTCGGCCTGTACATGGTCCACCGGCACCTACCGAATTACCGCGCCAAGCGGAATTACCCTCTCGATCTCGCGGGGCTCGTGCTGTTCGGATCCGGCATTTCGCTGCTGTCGTACGTCCTGCAGATTTTCGGCGAGCATACCCTGGGCGTCGCGGCGATCTTAGGACTATTAGGCCTGTCGTTCGCGCTATTGGGCGCGTATGGCTTCAAGAGTCTGCGCACGCCGCATCCCCTGCTGCAACTCGTTTTGCTGCGCCTGCGCACCTTCCGCGTGGCGGTGAGCGGCAATCTGTGTACGCGCATCGGGATCGGCGGATTGCCGTTTCTGCTGCCGCTCTTGTACCAGGTGGGCCTCGGCTATTCGGCGATCGCCTCGGGGCTGATGATCATGCCCCAGGCGCTGGCCGCCATCAGCCTCAAGCTCACGATACCGCGCATTCTGCGGCGCTTCGGCTTTCGCCAGGTACTGATCTTCAACACCGTCGTGTTAGGCGTGATGATGATTCTTTTCTCGACCATCGACATCGGCACCCCGACGTGGCTGATCGTGCTACAGGCGTTCGCCTACGGCTTTTTCACCTCGACGCAGTACACCAGCATGAACAGCCTGGCCTACTCGGATATCAACGACGAGCAAGCCAGCGGCGCCAGCACCATCGCCAGCACCGTGCAGCAGCTCGCGGTGAGTTTCGGCGTGGCCTCGGCCTCGCTCGCCGCGGCGTTGTTCATTCCCGACCACACCCGCGCCACCCCGGCGGAGATGATTCACGGCATTCACCTCGCATTACGGGTGCTCGGCGTCCTGACCATCCTCTCCACGCTGGTGTTTAGGGAAATGCAATCCGGCGACGGCGCCGCCGTCAGCCGCCACAGGGGCGGGATACCCGCCGCCTAGGAGTCTTTCCAATCAATGCACGTGGCCGCGAGCGCGGCAGATTTGCCCGCGCGCGCGTCATCCGGCGACGGGACTCGAAGGCACCGCATCGGTGGGAGTGCCGGGGACGTCCACCGCGCTGGGCGCGGCCTCGGGCGCGTTCTTGCGCTGCTGCTTGGCGTCCTGACGCGCTTTGCGTGCGGCCTCTTTCTGTTTTTTCGCGTGGCGATAATTCGGCTTGGCCAACTTAGACTCTCCTCGAGCTTCTTGATGTTTTGGATCTTACTCTGCCTGTACTGAAACGCGAACCGATAAGCGATGCCGACCGCCGCCGACGATCACGCCGCGCAGCGGCGAGACGTCGCCGAAATCACGGCCCCAGGCAATGATGATGTGATCGCATTTCACCCGCATATCGTTGGTGGGATCGAGGTCGACCCAACCGAAAGGCGGGCAAAACACCGACACCCAGGCATGCGACGCATCCGCTCCGACGAATGCCGCATCCGCGCCCGGCGGCGGCACGGTGCGCAGATAGCCGCTCACATAGCGTGCCGCCAGACCGCGCGATCTCAGGGCGCCGATCATGATGTGCGCGAAATCCTGGCAAACACCGCGCCGCGCCGTGAACGCCTCTATGGCGGACGTGCGGATATTGGTGCTGCCCGGAGCATACTCGAAATCGCGGTACACCTTGCGCATCAACGCCTCGGCGGCCTCCAGCAACGGCCGGCCCGGCGGGAAACAATCCTCGCCGTAGTCGGTGAAGGTCTGCTTGATGCGCACGTAGCTGGACTCCATGCGGTAGCGAAACGCATCCAGCAATTCCTCACCCATGGGTTGGCCGGAAAACACCAACGCACCGCGCACCCGCTCCCAGGCATCGCTCTGCGCTGCATCGAGTTCGGCGGCGCGCCGCACTTCGACGCCCACCTCGGCCAACACACTCAGACGATCGTGCGGCAGATCGTATTCGAGACGGGTGACCAGGTTGCCGAAGGCATCGACGGCCTCGTGACGTGCACTCGGCTGCGGCGTCACCGAGATCTCGCGCCGGTGACAGAGCTGCTGCCCGGTATTGCGCGGTGTCAGGTGCAACAGCTGGTGCGAGTGCGCGACGTTGCCGCCATAGTGGTACTCGGTCTCGTGCCGCACCCGATAGCGCACCGCGCCGCTCATGCGGCCACCGTGCGCGTCTCGACGTCGATCAGCGAGAAATGCTTGAGCGACAGACGGTCGGACAGCTTACCGGCGGCGCCTGACAACGCGTCCAGCCGTGCGCCGAGCGCCTGGCGTGCGCGCACCGCGCGCGCACTGTCGCCATCCACGGCGTTCAACTCCATCTGCGCCACCGCCGCGACCGCCTCGTCGAGCGTTTCGTCGGGCGAACCGCCCAGCGATGCCGCGATCCGCACCAGCGAATACTCGATGTGATTCCATTGATAGGCCAGCGCGCGCGGGTTGGTCTTATCGAACACCAACAAATCGATGGTCGATCCCAGCAACGGCGACGCCAGATAGCGCGTGCGGTAGGTGATGGTGCTGTCGCCGATATCGAGCAGCCATTCCAATTCGCTCTGCGTCGGTGTCACGCCGGACTGCAGCCGCAGCGCCAGAAGCTCGGCCAGGAACTGCAGCCGCTCCAGGCGCCGGCCGAGCATCATCAAGCGCCAACCGTCATCCTGGGTCATGTCGTCCAAGGCGAAACCGGCGAGCCCCGCGAACGACAACAGCAGCGAGTCCAAGGTCTCGCGCGGATCGCTCTCGCCGTCCACCGCCTCTTGAAACTGCCGCTGCAGCACGCCGATGGCGCGCCAGTGCTCGGCCGACAGCCGGCTGCGCGCCTGCGCCGCGCACCAGCCCAACCGTTGCAGGTCCGCTTTCAGACCCAACGGGTTCGCCTCGTCGAAGGTCGGTGTCCAGGTATCGTCGCTCTTCGGCATCGCAATGAAATGCCGGCAGCTCGCCAAGGCCTGCGGCCACAGCAACCCATTGCTGCGCATACCCAGCGTGGCGCGCAGCAATCGCGCCTTGTCCTCGCAGCGCTCGCTATAGCGACCTAACCAGAACAAGTTCTCGGCCAGGCGCGACGGCAGTTCATCGTGCCGCGCCGGCGTCCGCGGTGGCATTGCGCCGCCCGCACCATCGTGGGTCGAGCCACGATAGATCGACCCAGGATAGATCGACGCAGGGTAGATCGACAAAGGGTCGGTCGCACCAGCGTCGGTCGAGCCTCGGTCGATCGAGCTATGGTCGGTCGGACCCGGGTCGGTGCCCAGCACCCACACATCCTTGCTGCCACCGCCGCGCTGCATCGAGACGATGTCGGCGGTATCCGTGGCAATGCGCGCGAGGCCGCCCGGCATCACGCGATAGCCGTGCGGCGTCGCCACCGCATACACGCGAATGCCGAGCGCGCGCGCCGCAAAGCCCGGTTCCCCACCGCTGCGCCATACCGGCGCCTGCGAGAATGCCAGCCGCTCCTGCGCCACATAGGCGTGCGGCCGCGCGCGCAAGCGCTGCACCAGCGTCGCCCTTGCGCCGAGGTCAAGATCGCGTGCGAATACCGCGTCAAAGTTCTGGTTGGGGTAGGCCGGTTTGATGACCAAGCGTTCGACGTTGTCGAGCACATAATCGAGTGCGAGCTGTTCGCCGCACCACCATGTCGCCACCGACGGCAGCCGCAGCTCTTCCTTCAGCAAGCGCCGCGCGGCCGCCGGCATGAAGCCCATCCAGGCCGCCGACTCGAGCACGCCGCTGCCGAGCGCATTCGCGATGACCACCTTGCCCGCGCGCACCACCCCGATGAGCCCCGGCACCCCCAGCGCGGAATCCGCCCGCAGTTCAACCGGATCGCAGAAATCATCGTCCAAGCGTCGCAGGATCGCGTGCACCCGGCGCAAGCCCCCCAGCGTCTTCAAGCACACGCTATCGCCGCGCACCGTCAGATCGTTACCTTCCACCAACGGCAGACCGAGCTGCCGCGCCAGATAGGCATGTTCGAAATAGGTCTCATTGAAGGCACCCGGCGTCAACACCACCGCGAGCGGCACCTCGCCGTCGGGCGCATGCCGCAACAGATTCTCGCGCAGCGCGCCGAAGAATCCGCCGAGCGAGCGCACGCCCAGATCGCGCAGCAGGTCCGGAAACACACGCGCAACGATCTGCCGATTCTCGAGGGCGTAGCCCGGCCCCGACGGCGTTTGCGTGCGGTCCGCCAACACCCACCACTGACCGTCGGCCGAGCGTGAGATGTCCACCGCATAGACATGCAAGCGATGGCCGCCCGCGGGCGCGATGCCATGGCACGGCCAGAGAAAGTTCGGGTGCCCGAACGGCAGTTCCGCGGGAATCGTGCCGTCCGCCAGCAACGCCTGCGGTCCGTACAAATCGCCGAGCAGCGCATCCATCAGACGCGCCCGCTGCACCACGCCGAGCTCGATCTCGCCCCACTCCGCCGCCGTCAACACCAGCGGCAACGGATCCAGCACCCAGGGCCGATCGCGCCCCTGGGCATCCGCATACACGTTGTACGTCACGCCGTTCTCGACGATGAGCCGACGCGCCAGATCGACACCGCGGCTCAACGACTCCGCACCCTCGCTCGCCAACCGATCGACCAGCGGCCGCCAATGCGCACGCACCGCCCCCGACGGATCGAGCAACTCGTCGTAGCGACTGCTGTCGCTCAGATAGTTTTTAAGACGCGCGGCGGCCATTACTCGCTTTGCGCAAATCCAGCGTGAACGGGAATTCACGCTCCGCCACCGGCGCCGGCACCGTCATGGTGCCGCCCGTATGTCCCATGCGGAAGAAGCGCGCCAGGCGCCTACTCTCCGCCTCGAAGGAGTTGACCGGGAATTTCTCATGACTACGGCCGCCGGGATGGACCACATGGTACTGACAGCCCCCCATGGAACGCTTCATCCAGGTGTCGTACAGGTCGAACGTCAACGGCGCATGCACGCCGATGCTCGGATGCAAGGCCGATGAGGGGTGCCAGGCGCGATAACGCACCCCACCCACGAACTCACCCACCTGACCGGTGGGCTGCAGCGGCATGGCATGGCCATTGCACGTCACCAGGTAGCGGTCGGGCGCCAACCCCGCGATCTTGACCTGCAGTCGTTCGACAGAGGAATCCACGTAGCGCACCGTACCGCCCGTCGCACCTTCCTCGCCCATCACATGCCAGGGCTCCAGGGCCTGCCGCAATTCCATTTGCATGCCGCGGGTCGCGAAGTCGCCGTACTTCGGGAAGCGAAATTCGAAATGCGGCGCGAACCAATCGGCCTCGAGCGGGAAGCCCGCACTGCGCATGTCATCGACCACGTCGTTGAGATCCTGTTGCACGAAGTACGGCATCAGGAATCGATCGTGCAGTTCGGTGCCCCAGCGCGCCAAGGTCGCGGGCGCATAGGGCTGCTTCCAGAATCGCGCCACCATGGCACGCAGCAACAGCTGCTGTGTCAAGCTCATGCGCGCATGCGGCGGCATCTCGAACGCACGCATCTCCAACAATCCCAAGCGCCCGGTCGGACCATCCGGCGAATACAGCTTGTCGATGCAGAACTCGGCGCGATGCGTGTTGCCGGTCACGTCGATCAACAGATTGCGCAGCAACCGATCCACCAGCCACGGCGCTACGGCCGCGCCCGGCTGCGGGAACTGCCGGAAGGCGAGCTCGAGCTCGTACAAGGAATCGTTGCGCGCCTCGTCGACGCGCGGTGCCTGGGAGGTAGGGCCGATGAACAACCCCGAGAACAAGTAGGACAGCGCCGGATGGTTGTGCCAATAACTCAACAGGCTGCGCAGTAGATCCGGGCGCCGCAAAAACGGCGAATCGTTCGGCGTCGCGCCGCCGAGCACCACGTGATTGCCGCCGCCGGTGCCGGTGTGCCGGCCGTCCAGCATGAACTTCTCCGTGGTCAGCCGCGTTTCGCGCGCCGCCTCGTAGAGGAAGGTGGTGCCGTCCACCATTTCGTCCCAGCTCGCCGACGGCTGCACGTTGACTTCGATCACGCCCGGATCCGGCGTGACCTTGAAATTGGCGATGCGCGGATCGCCCGGCGGTTCATAGCCCTCGATGATGATGGGCTGTTCGAGCGCCTCGGCCGCCGCCTCGACCGCCGCAACCAATTCCAGATAGTGCTCGAGCTCACGCGCGGGGGGCATGAACAGATACAGCACGCCATCGCGTACCTGCGCGCACATCGAGGTGCGCGTAAGGGCCGCGGCGGATTCCTGCGCCGACGGCGCGGTCACCTCCACCACGGGCGCCTTGGACACGTCACGCTCGCGGAACTGCCGGCGAATCTCCGTATGCGAGGCCAGGGCCGGGACTGCCCGCGACTGATCCGGCGCATGGATGAACGGATAGTCGCCTTCGGCGGCCCACGGCTGCGAGTCGAGCGGCAGTCGATAACCGATCGGCGAATCGCCCGGTATCAAATAACAACGCTCGCTGCGCAGGAACCACGGCCCGGTCTGCCACCGGCCGCCATCGGCGGTGCGCGCCACCGGCAGCACATGGCCGATGACGGCATCCAGCCCCTGTTCGAATACCTTGGCCAAACGGGCACGCTCCATCGGATCCTTGAGTTGCGACTCGAACGGATCCACGTTCACCGGTAGCCGGCGCTCGCGCCACAGGTAGTAGAAGGCGTCCTCATAGGCCGCGAACACGTACTTCGGGTCGAACCCCAGTTCCAGCGCCACCCGCGAGAGGAATTTCCGTGCGGCACTCTCGTCGACGCCATAATCTTTCTTCTCGTCGGCGATCAGCGCGGGATTGGCCCAAATCGGCTCGCCGTCCTTGCGCCAGTAGCAATTCAACGACCAGCGCGGCAGTTGCTCGCCCGGATACCACTTGCCCTGACCGAAGTGCGCGAGGCCGGTGGGCGCATAGCGCTGCCTCAGGCGGTGATACAGCGTGGCCGCGAGAGCGCGCTTGCGGGGACCCAAGGCCGCGGTATTCCATTCAGGCCCATCCGGATCGTCGACCGAGACAAACGTGGGCTCGCCGCCCATGGTCAAACGCACGTCGAGCGACTTCAAGTCCTTATCGACCGCATGGCCCAACGCCTCGATCGCGGTCCACTGTTCGTCGGAATAGGGTTTGGTGACCCGCGGCGCCTCCCAGACGCGGCGGATGCTCATGGTGTGCTCGAAGGTGGTTTCGCACTCGTCCACCGCACCGCTGATGGGCGCCGCCGCCGAGGGCTCCGGCGTACAGGCCAGCGGAATGTGGCCCTCGCCGGCCAGCAACCCGGAGGTGGCGTCGAGGCCAATCCACCCGGCGCCGGGCAGGTATACCTCGCACCAGGCATGCAGGTCGGTGAAGTCCTGTTTAGCGCCCACCGGGCCATCGAGTGCCTTCACGTCGGGCACCAATTGGATGAGATAGCCCGAGACGAAGCGCGCCGCCATGCCCAGATGGCGGAATAGCTGCACCAGCAAGGCCGCCGAATCCCGGCAGGAGCCCGAGCGCTTGGCCAGGGTTTCCTCCGGCAACTGCGTTCCCGGTTCCATGCGGATCAGATACTTGATGTCGTTCGCCACGCGCCGATTCAGTTCGACGATGAAGTCGATGGTGCGCATCCGCTGCTGCGACACACCCGCCAAGTAAGTCGCCACCAACGGCGTCGCCGGCGCCTTGACCAGGTACGGCACCAGCTCGCGGCGTTCGTTCGAGTCGTACTTGAAGGGAAACTGTTCGGCGTACGGCGTGAGAAAAAAGTCGAAGGGGTTTTGCACCGACATCTCGGCGATGAGATCCACTTCGACTTTGAGTTCCCGGGTTTCGTCCGGGAACACCAAGCGGGCCAGGTAATTGGCCTCGGGGTCCTGTTGCCAATTGAGGAAATGCTCCGCGGGCGACACCTTGAGCGAGTACGACAGAATTCGCGTTCGGCAGTGCGGCGCGGGCCGCAGGCGCACGATCTGCGGGCTCAACCCGACCAGCCGGTCATAGCGATAGTGGGTGACGTGATTCAGGGCGACGTGGATCGACACAGCAATTCTCCGAGGCTGGCAGAAACCCTGCCGGCGATTTAACATAAGGAATACGGCACCGGACGCACCATGAAGGTGCGTTCCCTACCCCGGTTCAGCGAATCAGGCGTTGCGGCCCGGGCGATGCGCCCCAGCCTATGCGGCCCAGTGTATAACGGCGGCGCTTCGCGTTTCTGACCACGTTGCTAAGATGCGACCGACCATGCGCGATAGCAATCCAAAGTCTTGGTTCCGATCCGCAGGATGGGGTCTCGCCATCCTCTCGTTCATCAATCTGTTCAATTATTTGGACCGCTACCTGGTGTCGGCGCTGGTCGAGCGCTTGAAGCATTCGGAACTCGCTCTCACCGATGCCCAATTAGGGTCGTTGATGTCCGGATTCTTGGCGGTATACACGCTCACGGCGCCGGTCTTTGGCGCGCTGGGCGATCGGCGTTCCCGTCCCAAGCTAATCGCCTTCGGGGTGGCCTGCTGGAGCGTCGCCACGGCTCTCTCCGGTCTCGCTGGCGGGTATCTCTGGCTGCTCGCGGCGCGCGCGTCGGTGGGCATCGGTGAGGCGGCGTACGGCACCATCGCCCCTAGCCTGCTATCCGACTACTATCCCCGCGATGAGCGCGGCCGCGTCATGGCGATCTTTTTCTGCGCCATCCCCGTGGGCTCCGCGTTGGGCTACATGGTCGGCGGCACCGTGGGCGCCCATTTCGGCTGGCGGGCGGCGTTCTTCGTCGCCGGCATTCCCGGCCTGGCGCTGGCCCTACTCTGCCTCGGGCTGCAAGATCCGCCGCGCGGCAGCCAGGACAAAACGCCGTCGGCCCGCGCGCCGCGGCGGAACCTCGCGCCTGTCACGTCAACGACGGCTCTGGGTACTACGACCAAGGCAACGTATCGTCTCCTCCTGACCAACAAGCCGTACCTATTCACCGTGCTGGGCTACGCGGCGTATACCTTCGCCATGGGCGGCCTCGCGTACTGGATGCCGGCGTTCCTGGAACGCATACGCGGGATCTCCCCGGAGAAATCCACACTGCAGTTCGGCGAGATCGTGGTCGTTACCGGGTTCCTCGGCACCTTCATCGGTGGCTGGCTCGGCGATTACTGCGCTAGGTATTCCCAGCAAGCGTATCTGCTGGTGTCGGCGGTCGCGACGCTGCTCGCCGCACCCTTCGTCTGGTTTGCTCTGACCACGCCCTCGTCGGCGGCGTACCTCGTCTGCATGGTCATCGCGCAGCTGCTGATGTTTCTGTCCACCGGCCCCATCAATGCGTCGATCGTGAATCTGGTGCTGCCGACGCAACGCGCCTCCGCGGTCGCCTTGGAGGTGTTCGCCATCCATCTTTTGGGCGATGCCATCTCGCCCTACTTGATCGGCGCCGTCTCGGATGCCTCATCGTTGGCGCAGGCCGTGAAGATCGTGCCGATCGGCGTGGTCATCGCCGGGCTGTTATGGGCTTGGGCGGCTCGTACCCAGGCGCGGACGCCTGCGGATCACCTCCCTGCCTAATCACACCGTCGGCCTATTCGCCGCGCCGCCGCCGTGACGCTTACACTAGCCGCAGCGCCCTCTTTTAACGTCGTCAATGACCAATCACACCCTCGATCTATTCGCCGCAGCCCCGCCCGACTTGCGGCACGAGTCGCTGACCGACGGTGCATGGCTGCTGCACGGGTTTGCGCTCGGTACGGCGAGCGAACTGCTGACGGCGGTGGAGCAAATCGTTGCCGCCGCGCCGTTCCGCAACATGCACACGCCGGGCGGCTTGCGCATGTCGGTGGCCATGACGAATTGTGGCGCGTTGGGCTGGGTCAGCGATCGGCGCGGATATCGCTACGCGCCGCACGATCCCGCGACCGGCGCGCGCTGGCCGGCGTTGCCGCGGGTGTTCTTCGAGTTCGCCGCGATGGCGGCCGAGACCGCGGGGTTCGCAGGATTTGCGCCCGATGCCTGCCTCATCAATCGCTACGATCCCGGCACGAGAATGGCATTGCATCAGGACAAGGACGAACGGGATTTCGCTGCGCCCATCGTGTCGGTGTCGCTGGGACTGCCGGCGGTATTTTTATTCGGTGGCGATGCGCGCTCGGATCGGCAGATGAAGGTGCCGCTGCAGCACGGTGACGTGGTCGTGTGGGGCGGCAGCGCGCGCCTGCGCCACCACGGCGTCGCGCCGCTCAAGGAGGGTCATCATGCGCTGCTCGGCGCGCGGCGGATCAACCTGACGTTTCGTCGTGCGGGCTGACTCGTAGGTTGGCACGATGCAGCGGGCCTGTACGCATGGCCTGAGTGGACGGGTAGCCCGGCGGAGAAGGAGCAGTCGCCATCAGGCTAGCCGTGCCTCGCTTTGGGCTGATTGGCGATTCGAGTGAGCTTCTCAGCGCTAATTCAGCCGAGCCCATGCTCGCGGGCGCGGCTGATTTCCGCAAACGCCGCGTCCAAATCCTGACGGGTCGCCAATTCCTCCACATCCACCGTGAGCTTGCGCTGCCAGTTCGGATATTGCCGATCCGTGCCCGGCACGTTCACCGGATCGATCATGCCCAAGAGGTCCTCGATCTGCAGCGCCACGAGCCGTGTCGGCGAGCGGGCGAGATACACGTGCAAGGCGGTGGCGAGTTCCGGCGTGAAGGCCTCGTGCGGCGCAGCGGGGCTTGCCGGTCTTAAGCCCGCATCGCCGAGAGCGCTCAACAGCGCCTGCCGGTCGGCATCGCGCTCGCGCGCGACTTCGTGTTCGATTTCCACGCTGGGATATAGGTCCAGACCACGACGCAGGTCAATGTCCCGCCCCTCCCAGTAGCTGCGCAGAGTCGGCATGTCATGCGTCGTCACGGTGCCGAGCGCACGCCCGACGAATTCATCCGGCCGGCGGAAACGGTCGCCCAGCTTCTCGAACAGCAACACCTTATAGTGGTAAAGACCGTATTCAGGCATGGCGCGGCGCATCTCATCGGGTACCACACCGAGATCCTCGCCGACGACGAGACAGGCGCTGCGCACGCTCTCGAGCGCCACCACCGTGAGCAGCGGCTGCAGCGGATAGTGGACGTAAGCGCCGTCGATGGGCGAATCGCCGGCGGCGACCCACCACAGGCGGCACAGCGACATCACGTGATCCAAGCGCAGTGCGCCGTAGTAACGCATGTTGTTGCGGATCAAGCGTACGAACCCCTGCAACTGCTCGGATTCCATCACGACCGGATCCTGCGGCGGAATGCCCCAGCCCTGTCCCCGGAGCGCCATGGGATCGGGAGGTGCGCCGATTTCGGCGCCCATGCGGTAGCTCTTTTGATCCACCCAGGTCTCGGATCCCGACGGATTGGCGCCCACCGCATAATCGCCGTACAAGCCGATGGGCATTTTGAGTTCACGCGTCAGGGCCTGCGCGGCGCAGAGCTGGTCGTGCGCCAGCCACTGCAGGTACAGATGAAACTCCACCTGCAGCGGATGTGTCTGTGCGAAATGCCGGACCGGCGCACCGTCCACATCACGAAATTCCATGGGCCAGGAAAGCCAGCCCGACGGCGTCGCGAGCGTCGCACGGAAGTATTGATCCAGCGCATCGAAACGCGCATGCATCTGCAGCAACGGTCCACCGGCGGCGACGAACGCCCGGAACCGCAGTGCGCGTTCGCTACCGACACTCAGATGGGTATCGTGGAAGTGGCGGAACAGCAGTTCGAGAATTTCGAACTTCGCGTCGGCCACACCCGCATAATCGACGAGCGGGGCGGCACGCAGCCGCTGCAAACGCTCCGCGAAGCCCGGTTCGGCGACCCGGACGCGCGCGGCCTCGCATTCTTCGAATTCGGCCACGTCCGGCACGGCGATGTACAGAATGTTGAGGAAATGCCGGCTCGAGGCGCTGTACGGACTCGCGCGCGCGGGATCGGCCGGTGCCAGGGCATGCAGCGGATTCAAGCCGATGAAGCCGGCGCCGCGCGGCGCCAGCCAACGCACCAATTGCGCAAGATCGCCGAAGTCGCCGATTCCCCAGTTGCGTTGCGAACGCACGGTGTAGAGCTGCACGGCCACACCCCACAGACGCCGGCCTTGCAAGATGGCATCGGGCTCATAGCACTCGGCCGGCGACAAGATCACTGGGCAACGCGTCACCACGCCGGCAAGGCTGATTTCCAGTTCGTGATAGCCCGGCGGTAAGTCCACCGGAATCTCCAGCCGTCGTCGCGTGACCCACGACCCTTCGACCTCCCCACGCCACAGCTCGGGGCAATCGGCGGTCGAGATGGCTCCGGACCGCTGGCCGCCGTCCTCCAGATTGACGGTCCACACCAAGGTGGCGCCGAAGGCGCGCGCAGGAACGTTCAAATCGATGCCGATGCGGGCGCCGCGCGCCGTGGCCACCGGCGGCAATAGCTGCCGCCCCTTCACTATTTCCAGTTCGCGGAGCTCGGCCTCGAGCTTCACCGGATCATCCACGGCGCAGCCCATGGCGCGCAGGATATCGACGCGGGTCTTGACGCTGAAGTGGCGCAGATCGCCGCGATAGTCGTGGTAGGCCTCGCCTATGCCGCGCAACTTCGCCAGCCGGTCGATCGAATTCGTGTCCAACGGCTCAACACTCCAGTAGCGCGGCGCTGTGCGCCGCCAACGGGTAATACTCCGCGAAATCCGCAAACTTCGGCCCGGCGTCGACGCGTGCCGTGTCGAATCGACATTCCCACGGCGAGCCCTGGGGCGCCGCCGGAATGCGGAATTGCGCCGCCTGATCGCCGGCATTCAGCAGAAACAACAGGCGGCCCGCCGCGTTATTACGATTGCCGAACAAGATGCCCAACGTACGCAGGGCACCATCCTGCCAATCATTCTGAGTCATTTCGCCGCCCCGAATGTGCAGCCAGCTCACATCTTTGACGCCCGTGCGCGAGGCGGTTCCTTTGAGGAAGGTCTCGCGGCGGAACTCCGCGTGCCGGCGGCGTATCGCGGCGAGCATCGTCACGAACCGCACGAGGTCCTGATTCTCGGTGCAGAGGCGCCAGTCCACCCACGATAGCTCCCCATCCTGGCAGTAGGCATTGTTGTTGCCGCGCTGCGTCCGCGCGAATTCGTCGCCAGCCTGCAACATGGGCACACCCTGTGACAGGAACAGGGTGGCCAACAGATTGCGCATCTGGCGCCTGCGCAACGAATGTACCCACGGGTCGTCCGTGGGCCCTTCGACTCCGCAGTTCCAGCTCAGGTTATTGCTCGTGCCGTCGGCATTGTTCTCGAGATTGGCTTCGTTGTGCCGCTCGTTGTAGGACACGAGATCGTTGAGCGTGAAGCCGTCATGGGCTGTGATGAAATTGATGCTGGCGGTGGGCTTGCGGCCGTTATGCCTGAAAATATCGCTGGACCCGGCGAAGCGTTCGGCGAGTTCGCCGAGCTTGCCGCCGTCGCGCCGCCAGAACGCGCGCACCGTGTCGCGGTAGCGGTCATTCCATTCGCGCCAGTCGGCCGGGAATCTGCCCAATTGGTAGCCGCCCCAGCCGACATCCCAGGGTTCGGCGATCAGCTTGACCCGTTCGAGCGACGGTTCGGCGCGCAGCGCCTTGAAAAAGGCGGAATGCTCGTTGAATCCCTGACCGTCACGCGCCAACACCGTCGCCAGATCGAAGCGGAAGCCATCCACGTGCATCTCGGTGACCCAGTAGTTGAGGCAATCGATGATGAGCGCGCGCACCTGGGGATGCTCGCAGTTAACCGTGTTGCCGCAGCCGGTGACGTTATCGTAATGGCGTTTGTCGGGCAGCAGCCGGTAGTAAACCGGATTGTCGATGCCCTTGAAATTCAGCACCGGCCCCCATTCGTTGCCCTCCGCCGTGTGATTGAATACCACATCGATGATGACCTCGAGGCCGGCGGCGTGCAGCGCCCTGACCATCGTCTTGAATTCCACGACAGGATCGTCGACTGCGAACTCGGCCGCCGGTGCGAACCAGGCCACGGAGTTGTAGCCCCAATAGTTCGTCAGACCCCGCTCGCGCAGGAACGGCTCGCTCGCAAAGGCCTGGCAGGGCAGCAGCTCCACGGCGGTCACGCCGATGCTCTTCAGGTGTTCGAGCACTGGAGCGGCCGTCAACCCCAAGTATTTCCCGCGCCAGGCTTGCGGCACCTCCGGATGGAGTTGCGTGAAGCCTTTCGTATGCAACTCGTAAATCACCGTGTCGCGCCACGGGGTGGCCGGGGGTCGATCCCCACCCCAGTCGAACCGGCCGTCGATGACCCGCGACCGCGGCGGAGTGGTCCTCGACAAAGCGCGGGCGTACGGATCGATCAGGCCGATCTGCGGCTCGAATCTCTGGCCGTTTTCCGGTTGGTTGGGTCCGTGCACATGGAAGGCGTAATGCGATCCGGGACCGGCCTGCGGCGCCTCGAGAGCGCCATGCCAGACATCGCCGGAGCGGGCCGGCAGATCATGGCGCGACAGGACAGCGCCGCTCACCGGGTCATGGATGCAGACCTCGATGCGCGTCGCGTGGCTCGAGAAGATCGCAAAATTGACACCGCTACCGTTCCACGTCGCCCCCAGGGGCCGTGGCACACCCGCTTGAATCTCAGTCAAATGATATACGCCGTCGATGTAGTCGATGTTGGCGCTATTATAGGGACGTTGGCCGTCAGGCGGGTGCCGAACCTCACACAGCGGAGCATGCGTTGACCACATCAGGATTGGCGATTGGCGTTGATGTCGGTGGTTCATCGATCAAGTGCGCCTTGATCGACCTGGCCAACGGCGCCTTTGCGGGGGAACGCCACAGTATCGTGACTCCCGCCCAAGGCTCGACGGCGGAGTTATTGGCGGCGCTCGGCACGGTGGTGGCGAACATCCCCGGCGACCATGCGGTCGGGCTCGCGTTTCCGAGCGTCATTCGTCAAGGCACGGTGCGCACGGCGGCCCATTTGAACAAGGCCTGGATCGGTCAACCGCTGGCAAAACTCGCGGCACAGTATCTCGGCCGGCCCGTGATCGCCATCAATGATGCCGACGCGGCCGGCGTCGGCGAACTGCACTACGGCGCGGCGCGCGACGTGCAGGGCACCGTGCTGCTCTTGACGCTGGGCACCGGGATCGGCAGCGCGCTGTTCGTCGATGGCAAGCTCGTGCCGAATACCGAACTGGGGCATCTCGAGGTCAGGGGCGAGGAAGCCGAGCTACGCGCGTCGGGCCGGATCAAGGTCGAAAAGAACTTGAGCTGGGATGCCTGGGCCGATGCACTCAACCTCGTGCTCGCCGAGATGCACGCGCTGCTCTGGCCCGACCTGATCGTGCTATGCGGCGGCATCACCGAAGAGCCCGAGAAGTTCATGGATAAACTACGCTGCGAGGCGCGGCTGTGCATCGGCACCTTGCGCTCGGAGGCGGGTATCGTAGGCGCGGCACTGGCGACCACGCTGGTGTGAGCACGTGCGCAAGGATGAGTCGGTAGCAGTCAACTCACCTGTGCACGGACATTTCCGCCGTTCATTAACAATGCCGGCTAGGCCGTCAGCGGTCATTGCCATGCTGGCACTCGGTCTCGCCGGGTGCGCGACGTCACCGCGGCACCCGGCGAACAACCCAAACAGCCAGCCTTCGCTGGCCGCCAGCGCCACGCCGCCCGGCGCAGCGGCTAGGCGCTCGCGCTTCGTCGCCGGCGCCACCGCCATGCTCGGGCAGCCCTACCGCTGGGGCGGCGCCGCGCCCGGGGGCTTCGACTGCAGCGGGCTCGTGGCTTACGCCGCGGCCTCGGCCGGGCTCGAGCTGCCACGAACGGCGGCGGCACAGCTGCACACGGGCCGGCGCATCGAGCGGCGCGAGGTGCGCGCCGGCGATCTGGTGTTCATGCGTCTGGCCCGCAAGGAGCTGCACGTCGGCATCGCGATCGACGGCGATCGTTTCGTCGACGCGCCGGCGTCTGGCGGCCGCGTGCGCATCGACTCGCTGGGTTCACCGCGCTACGCGCGCGGCTATCTGGAGGCGCGGCGCGTCATCGACGATTAAGTCGACGACTCGAGGCGATTGCGATTGGGGCACCGAATCGCTCTCGGTGCTCGGCGAATTTCTGACTCAGAACACTAGCGCGCCGCCGCGTCGACGACGTCGGCGCCCACCGAGGCGAACTGCAGCGACGCCAATCGGGCGTACAACGGACTATTGACCAAGAGCTCGGCGTGCGTACCGACGGCGATTTTATGGCCGTGATCCATCACGACGATGCGGTCGGCCTTGAGCACCGTCGCCAGCCGGTGCGCGATGATGATCGTGGTGCGGCCCTGCATCAGTGTCTCGAGCGCCTGCTGCACCAGCCGCTCCGATTCGGCGTCCAGCGCGCTGGTGGCCTCATCGAGCAGCAAAATGGGTGGATCCTTGAGAATGGCGCGCGCTAGAGCGATCCGTTGGCGCTGGCCGCCGGACAGGCGAGTGCCACGCTCGCCCAGAAAGGTGTCGTACCCTTGCGGTAATTTGCGCAGGAATTCGTCGGCGGCGGCAGCCACGGCCGCGGCTTCGATCTCGGCATCGGTGGCCTGCGGCCTGCCGTAGCGGATGTTGTCGCGCGCACTGGCCCCAAACAGCACGGTTTCCTGGGGCACGAGACCGATCTGTGCGCGGATGTCCTCGGGACGTAGATCGGCGAGCCGCCGATCGTCGATCAGCACTCGCCCGGAATCCGGATCGTAGAAGCGCAGCAATAACTGGAAGGTGGTGCTCTTACCGGCGCCGGACGGCCCGACGAACGCGACGGTCTCGCCCGGCGCTACCTCGAGGCTGAAGTTCGCGAGAGCCGCGGTACCGGGCCGGGACGGATAATGAAAGCCGACGTTGTCGAAGCGGATGTTGCCGAGCACGCGGCGCGGCAGCTCCACCGGGTTGAGCGGCGCGCCGATCGACGGCCGCGCCTCGAGCAATTCGCTGAGCCGTTCCATGGCGCCGGCGGCCCGCTGCATCTCGCCCCACATCTCGGTGAGCGCGGCGGCGGAACTGCCGACCAGCGTCGCATAGACCAGGAATTGCGCGAGTTGGCCGCCGGTCATCGTGCCCGCCACCACTTGATGCGCCCCCAGCCACAGCACCAACGTGATGCCGGCGAACACCAGCATGATGCCGATGGCCGTGAGCGCGGCGCGCACCCGCGTGCGGCGCACCGCGGTCTGGAAACTCTCCTCGACCGCCGTGGCGTAACGCTCGCTCTGCAGATCCTCCAGCGTGAAGGCCTGCACGGTCTGGATGGCGTTCAGGGTTTCGCCGGCCAGCCCGCTGGTGTCGGCGATGCGATCCTGCGAGGCCCGCGACAAACCGCGAACGCGCCGGCCCACCAAGATCAGCGGCGCCACCACGACCGGCATCAACACGACGATGACGCCCATCAATTTGGCGTTGGTCAGCCCGAGCATGACCAGCGCACCGACCAGGCTCAAACTCGAACGCAAAATGATGGACAAATTCACGCCGGAAATTGCCTGCACCAGCGTGGTATCGGTGGTCAGGCGCGACAACACTTCGCCGACGCGAGTGGTCTCGAAGAATAAGGGGTCCATGCGCACCACGCGCCGGTACACGGCCTTGCGCAGGTCTGACACCACCCGTTCGCCCAGCCACGTGACCAGGTAGAAACGCAGCGCCGCAAATCCGCCGTACACCACCGCGGCACCCAGAAACCCGATGAAATAGGTGTTGATGGCGCCCAGGTCCTTGGCGGCGAGTCCGTGATCGATGAGCTGGCGCAATGCAATCGGCAACGCCAGTAACGAGACGCTGGCAACCAGCAAAGCAGCCAGCGCCGCGACCAGCGTGCCGCGGTACGGGCGCAGAAAAGGCAGTAACGATCGCAGGGGATTCAAGGATTTGGCGCGCGGCCGGTCGGTGGCATTCATGCCGCCATGATCCCATAACTAGTGTCCTGTCCCATAAATTCCTCACGCGCTGCGCCGCGCCTTCTCGCCGGGCAGCGTACCCACCCGAAACGGGCTTTCCCGGAGCTACCGGAAGTGGGTGGGAAAGCGCCAAGGTTGCGCGGCATTTATCCCGATGCTACTGTTTGCTACACGCAACTGTGGGAAGCAATTGCGTAATCCAATTTCTGATCCGATACAAAAAGCCCGGGGATATAATGCCTTTGATACAGCCTAAGCCGTTCGTTCGGCCAGTCTTGAAGCATTTGTTGTATTTTTGCATCGTCGGCAGCACGGCTGCCCTGTATTGCGAATCGTCGATGGCGGCGGACGCTGGCGCGGCGGATGCAGGACCGAGCCCCGGAGGTTTGGAGGAAATCGTCGTTACGGCCACACGCCGTGAGGAAGGCCTCAGCAAGGTACCGATCAGCATCAGCGCCTACACCCAAGACGCGATGGACACCAAGGGTATCAGAGACTTCACGGATATCGCGCGTTTCACCCCCGGGGTGACCATCGACGCCGACCAGACCAATAGCATTTCCATTCGGGGTATCAGCTCGTCCGGCGGCGCCGGCACCACCGGTATCTATATCGACGACACGCCGATCCAGATCCGCGCGCTCGGCTTCAATCCCGACGACACGCTGCCCAAGACCTTCGACCTCGATCGCGTCGAAGTGCTGCGCGGCCCCCAAGGTACCCTGTTCGGTGCCGGCTCCGAGGGCGGCACCGTGCGCTACATCATGACCCAGCCGAGCCTCACCAAATTTTCGAGCTACGCGCGGGCGGAGACCTCGTACACCGAGGGCGGAGCGCCTAGCTACGAAGCGGGCGTGGCGGCCGGCGGCCCGGTCATCGAGGACGTGCTCGGTATTCGCGCCAGCGCCTGGTTCCGTCGCGACGGCGGCTACATCGACCGCATCGACCCGACCTCGTTGTCCATTCTCGATAAGAACGCGAATCACGACGAGACCACCGTGCTGCGGTTCGCGGCCATCTGGGCGCCCTTCCAAGGCGTCACGGTGACCCCCGCCCTCATCTACCAGGATCGCGAGCGCAACGATATTTCCATCTATTGGCCGCTCTACTCCGACCCCAGTGCGGATCGGTACGAAAGCGCCAATCCCACGCCGCGCGGCGAGCCGGACCGCTACGTGCTGCCGTCCTTGAAGATCACCGCGGACATCGGTCCCACCCAGTTCATTTCGAACTCATCCTTTTACCGCCGCAAGGACTTGAGCGGTTACGACGGCACGCTCTACAACCTGAGCTACTACCAGACCATCGGCGCGCCGGCCGCGGGCTTCGGTCTCACGGGCACGCCCTGCGGCGGCACCTGTTATCCGCTGCTCGACGGCAGCGGCGTGCATCTGCCCCCGGGACAGGAAAATTACCGCGCTCCCGCGACCGTGACCAACCAGCAGGATAACATCACCCAAGAATTCCGCCTGCAATCCACCGATCCCGCCGCGGTGGTGAGCTGGACCGTGGGTACCTTCTTTTCGGTCAACCGCACGTTCAGCTTGGAACAGATCCATGATCCGCAGGTCGACAGCCTGTTCCAGACCCTGTACGGCGACACCATCGCCGACATCTTCGGTACGGCGTCCAATGCCGACGGCAGCTCCTACCTGCCGATGGGCGATTCCTACTTGAATCAACTCATCGGTCACGACCGGCAGATCGCGGGCTTCGGCGAGGCCGTGTGGTCGATCACCGATCAACTCAAACTCACCGCCGGCATGCGCTATTCCAAGGTGGATTACACATTTACCAGCTATAACGATGGTCCGCAGAACGGCGGCCCCGTGTATGGCAGCGGCGCGGACCACGAGCAGCCCAAGACCTATCGCGCCGGATTGTCGTACCAGCAGGATCCGAACAATCTGTACTACTTCACCTATTCCACCGGGTTTCGTATCGGCGGCGCGAATTCGCTGATTCCTTACGACCTGTGTCAAACCGATTTCCAAAACTTCGGGATTTCGGAAAATCCCGCTTCGTACAAGTCGGACACGGTCAAGAGCTACGAAATTGGCTCGAAGAACAATTTCGATAACAGGATCAAGCTCGCGGGCAGCCTGTACTACATCCAATGGAACAACATTCAGCAGACAGTGACCCTACCGAGCTGCGAATTGAGTTACATCGACAACTTGGGCACCGCGGTCTCCAAGGGCGGCGATCTGCAGGCGGACTTCCAGGTCACGGACGCGTTCACCATCGAGTCCGCGATCGGCTACAACGACGCCTACTACAGCAAGAGCGCCTATCCCTGCGCCGGCGGTGCGGCCGCCTGCCAACCCACTGTCGCGGCCGGTGACGCCATTGTCGGTCAAAGCCTCACCCCCGCGTCGCCTTGGACCATCACCGTGGGCGCGGAATACAAGTTCCAGGCCTTCGAGCATCAGGCCTTCGTGCGCCTCGACTACGAGCATGAGACCAAGAACAATCGACCCACGGCCGCGGAGGATGGCACGCCGGGACCCGGAGGCGGTACCGGCAACACCGTGCAGTATTTATCGTGCACCACGGCCACCGGCACGTATCAGACCTGTCAGTACACGCCGTCGGCCACCACTTTCGTGTCCATGCGCGCCGGCACGAATTTCGGCAACTTCAATGTCTCGGCCTTCGTGGACAATCTGTTCGACGCCCACCCCATCACCAATTTCAACTACCAGGGCGTGGATCCGTACCAGACACCGGCCCCGACCGCGCTATATCGGAACTTCACGTTCCGGCCGCGCACCATCGGAATTACCTTCACGTACCGTCAGTAGCTCAACACCTCGCAAGACGGCCGGATTGCACTCTGCAATCCGGCCGTTCGGCTCACACCAGGGCGCGACTGGTTTACATTTCCCGCTCCAAACAGCTGCGGGCGACCCCCGACTCACGCCACGGCGCGAGCGGACTCCACCCCGTACGCATCCCGAACCGCCGCCGCAAGCAGGGTGAGCCCCTCTTCGAGGACGGCGTCGGGAATGGTGAGCGGCGCCAGTAGCCGTACCACGTTCGCCGCGGTGCCACAGGACAGCAGGATCAAGCCGCGCCGCTCCGCATGCGCCAGGATGGCCGCCGTCAACTCAGGGTCCGGCTCCTTGGTCTTCGGGTCCTTGACCAGTTCGAACGCCACCATCGCACCCAGTCCGCGCACGTCACCGATGCAGGGGAGTTGCTTCGCCAATGCCTCGAGCTGCGTGCGCATACGCTGTCCCACCTGCGCAGCCTTGCCGCAGAGGCCTTCGGCCTCGATCACATCCAGCACCGCATGTGCGGCGGCGATGCAGATCGGGTTGCCGCCATAAGTCCCACCCAAACCGCCGGGGTGCGCGGAATCCATGATGGTAGCCCGGCCGGTGACCGCGGACAGCGGGAAGCCGCCGCCCAGGCCCTTGGCCATGGTCATGAGGTCAGGCACCACACCGGCGTGTTCGATGGAGAACATCTTGCCGGTACGGGCAATCCCACCCTGCACCTCATCGGCGATAAAGACGATGCCATGCTCATCGCACAACGTGCGCAGAGCCCGCAGAAAATCCGCGGGCGCGACATTGAAACCGCCCTCGCCCTGCACCGGTTCGATCAGAATGGCGGCGACCGACTTCGGGTCGACATCGCCATGAAACAAGCGATCTAAATCGGCCAGCGCCTGCGCCGTCGTGACGCCGCGATAGGGCTGTGGAAACTCCGCGTGGTACACCTCGGCAGGGAACGGACCGAAGCCGCGTTTGTAGGGCATCACCTTGCCCGTCAACGCCATGGTCATGTGCGTGCGGCCGTGGAAGCCGCCGGAGAAGGCAATGACCGCCGAGCGCTTGGTATGGTAGCGCGCGATCTTGATGGCGTTCTCGACGGCCTCGGCACCCGAGTTCAGAAACAAGGTCTTCTTGGGGAAATCGCCCGGCACGAGCGCGTTCAAGCGCTCGGCGAGACGCACGTAGGACTCATAGGGCGTGACGTGAAAGCAGGTGTGCGTGAAGGCCTCGGCCTGTTGCGCTACCGCCGCCATGACTTTCGGATGGCGGTGACCGGTGTTGAGCACGGCGATGCCGGCGGCGAAATCGATATACCGGCGACCGTCGACATCCCACAGTTCGGAATTCTCAGCCTTCGCCACGTAGATTCCCCGGGTGCCGACGCCGTTGGGCACCGCGGCGGCCTTCCGGGCTTTTAGATCGGTTGATTTCGTCATTGCACAGCTCCTTGAGATTGGCGACGGCCAATAGCTGGAACGGTATCACCGCGCGGGAATTTCAGCAAAAGCAGCGCTCGAGCGGGCTATAGTCCGCTTGAGAGGGTCCGCTCGAGCGGACCCTCTTACCCGGCGCTGAATTTCTCCGGGAACGACTGGCGGCCCACCACCCAGGTCGAGGCATGCAACGCACCCTCGGAAAACCAAGCCTGGCCCGATCGCATAGCCTCCATGAATTTCGGATGGACCGCCGCATTATGCAGCGCGATGAGATAGCTGCCCCAATCGCGGCGATTCAGAAATGTGCTCTTTCGGTCGGCGTCGTGCATGGCAAGTCTCCGAAATATCCCCAATGAACAATCAGCCCTCGAGACTATGCCCTCCGGCCACACTCGCTGGCAGTCGGTGCGGAGCATCGCTCCACGTAGGACAAGCGGCCTGCCCGACTGGGGCTTAACTCTACCTTCAGAATATGACAACTAACGCCGGATCGAAAATGTCGCCAAGCAGCGACCAAGCAGCGTGTCTGACTCATGGGCGCCGTTACGAGGGCGTGCCACCGCCGCAGTAGGCGCATCCTGACTCAGACAGGCTGCTAGCTAATGGTGTAGCCGCGGCCCTGTAAACACGCCCCCAAGGCGCGGCGATACGAGTCCGCGCGGGCGTGTCCCGTAGCCATGCTTTGGTTGATCTGCTCCTGGGTCATGTTCGCCTGCTGCTGCGCGCTGGCATCGGCGGCGGTGCCGACGATGGCGCCGGTGGCGCCCCCAATCAGCAGGCCAGCCCCCGCATTGCGCGGCCCCGCGATCAGCGCGCCCAAGATCGCGCCACCGATCGCGCCCACTGCGGTTCCACTACCCGGCGGATTGGCCGGCTGCACCACCACCCGTTCATAGGGATTCGCATCCGGACGGCTGGGATCGACACCGGTCTGCTGTACCGCCCAGATGTGACACTCATAGCGGTCGCGGTCGGTCTGCTCGGGGCTTTGACCATTATTGGGATACACGAAAATCCTCTGCGGTGGTGGCGCCGGAACGGATACCACTCGCGGCGGCGGTGTTACGCAAGCGCCGAGACTTAAGGTCACCGCCAGAGGAATCGCACAACGCATGCCGGTCCGCGCAAATCGCGACAATGATGCTGATTTCATAACCTCGAGAACCTCCGAATCCGTTTGCCGTTCAACGCCAAGGCGCTGTAATGGTTGACAGCAAACGCGGCCCCAAGTTCGCGAAGGGGCGCCCCTCGATGGCCTAATTCTTGGGCTTGCGAAACTTCAGGATGAATTGGTCGGTCCTGCCGCGCACGCTGGGATCGAATACCTTGACAGTGTGCGGATCGCTGCGTTCACGCAGCAATTCACTCTCGCCCACCAGCACGAAGCCCGCGGCCAACACCTCCTTCTTCACGATGTCGACGTCGATTCGATGCAGGGACGCGGTATCCCTGAGACCCGATCCCGGCTCCGCCTCGTGGTCGAGAATCAGGTAGATGCCGCCCGGCTTCAACATACCGAAAACCATCTGATTGAAGACGCCCACGTCGAGCCCCGGAAAATTATGCAGATCATGGTAGTTCTGCGAAGTCCAAACGAGATCCACGGGCACCGGCGCCTTGAGCTCGTTGAACGGTTCGACCACCACGGTAATATTGGAGTAATTGGGCTCCGCGGCGATGGCCTTGACCCGGGCCGCGAAATCCGGCGTATCGGGCGGCGCATCGGCAGCCGGCGCGGGCACCAGCGCATACACATGTCCGGCGCTGCCCACGACCTTGCTGAAGATGCGCGTGAAATACCCGCCGCCCGGCAGCAACTCCGCCACCTGGTCGCCAGGCTTCAAGCCAGTGAAAGCGAGCGTTTCCTGCGGCTTCCGGTTCGCATCGCGCTGCTTATCGGCGGCCGGCCGGGAGGCATCCGCCACCGCGGCGGCGATGGCGTCCGGGGCCTTGGCGACGGATACGGGGGGAGCGGTCAGCGTCCACAGCGCCAGCAACGAGCCAGCACACCTCAACGAATATCGAAGCATCGTCTACTCCCCTTGATAATGCCTGACGCGAACATCGCGGTAATTTTCTGGAGTGGCATTCTAGCAGCCTGTCCGACTCAAGGGCGCAGGCACGCCCGGCGGCGTATGATCGTCGCTTGCCGACACTGCGAAGGTTGCCCATGAGTTTGAGCGTTTTCGATATTTTCAAGATTGGTATCGGACCGTCCAGTTCGCACACCATGGGACCCATGAATGCCGCACGTAGCTTCGTCGAGCTACTGGCCGCACGCGGACTGCTCGAACGCACGTCGCAGGTGTCGGCGCAGCTCTACGGATCGCTGGCACTCACCGGCCGCGGGCATTGCACCGACCGGGCCATACTCTTAGGGTTGGAGGGCCTGAGTCCCGATACCATCGACCCCGCGGTCATCGAACCCACGCTGCGGCGGATCCGCGGCACCGGCCGCATCAATCTACTGGGGCGGCACGACATCGCGTTCGACGAGCCGCTGAACCTACTGTTCCACATCGATCAAGTACTACCGGGCCATACCAACGGCATGCGCTTCACGGCGCACGATGCGTCGACCCAGGTGCTGGCGCGCGAGGAGTACTACAGCATCGGCGGCGGCTTCGTGGTGCAGGCGGGCGCTGAAACCGGTGCCAGCGCCACACGGGCGGAGCCGCCATACGAGTTCAATTCCGGCGCACATCTGCTCGAACACGGGCAGCGTGACGGCCTGGAAATTCACGAGCTGATGCTGGCGCGCGAACGCACCTGGTACAGCGACGCCGACATCCGGCGGCAGCTCATGCGCATCTGGCAGGTCATGCAGGACTGCGTACGCCGCGGCTTCGAGGCACAGGGGCTGCTACCCGGCGTGCTGGGCGTGCGGCGCCGCGCGCCGAAGCTCTACCGCCAGCTAATGACCGATCAGATGAGCCCGATGCATGCTCTCGACTGGGTCAATGTGTTCGCGCTGGCCGTCAACGAGGAGAACGCCGCGGGCGGGCAGGTGGTGACCGCGCCGACGAACGGCGCGGCCGGCATCGTGCCGGCGGTGCTGCACTACTACCGCCGTTTCGAACCTGGCGCCGATGACGACGGTGTGATGCGCTTTCTACTCACGGCTGCCGCGATGGGCATGCTGTACAAGCAGAACGCGTCCATTTCCGGCGCGGAAATGGGCTGCCAGGGTGAAGTCGGCGTCGCCTGCTCCATGGCGGCCGCGGGCCTGGTATCGGCGCTGAACGGCAGCAACGAACAGATCGAAAATGCCGCCGAAATCGGCATGGAACACAATCTCGGGTTGACCTGCGACCCGGTGGCGGGATTGGTCCAGATTCCCTGCATCGAGCGCAACGCCATGGGGTCGGTAAAGGCCATCAACGCCGCCCGGTTGGCGCTGCGCGGCGACGGCTCGCACAAGGTATCGCTCGATCAAGTGATCGCCACCATGCGCCAAACCGGTCTCGATATGTCGACCATCTACAAGGAAACGTCGCAGGGCGGCCTCGCCGTCAACGTACCGGAGTGCTGAGGGCGTAGGCGCTACCCGGTCGCCTGCAAGCCTTGCGCGATGCCGCTGATGGTGGCGCGCAGTGCGCCGAACAGCGCTTCGTCCCGCCGATCCGTCGCCCGCCAACGCTGCAACAGATCGACTTGCATGAGATGCATCGGATCGATGTACGGGTTGCGCAGCATGATCGATCGCTGCAGCGTCGGGTCGCTGTCGAGCAGCGACGCCGTACCGCGCAAACCCAACACCTGGCGCACCGTGAGCGCGTACTCCCGCTGAATGACGTCGGCATGGATACGCAGCTCCGCACCTGCGAGCGCATCGTAATGCGCGGCGATCGCGAGATCGGTGCGCGCCAGCATGGCCTCGACATCGTCCAGCAAGTGGGCGAAAAACGGCCAATTCGCCGCCATGTCGCGCAGCACCGCCGCACCATGCCGCTCGAGCGCCACCGCCAGTCCGCTACCGAAACCGAACCAACCGGGCAGCATGTGTCGGCTCTGGGTCCACGCGAACACCCACGGTATCGCACGCAGCGCATCGACGCCGCCACCCGGCGCGCGGTAAGCCGGCCGCGACCCGATGTGCATGCGTTCGATGACATCGAGCGGCGTCGCCGCCCGAAAATATTCGAAAAACTGCGCGCCGCCGTACACCAGTTGCCGATAGGTCTCGAGGCTGCGCGCGGCGATGGTCTGCATGGCTGCGCGCTGCGCCGGTGCCGCGGCCGGTTGGTCGCTGTGCGCGGTCGCCAACGCCACCGCGGCGAAGGTGCGCTCGAGCGTGCGCATCGCGATCGGCCGCAGTCCATAGCTTTGATTGACGACTTCACCCTGCTCGGTGAGCCGCAGCGTGCCGCGAATCGCTCCATGCGGTGCCGCTTCGACCAGATACTCGGTGCGACCACCGCCGCGCGACGGGGTACCACCGCGTCCATGGAAGATGCCCATGGTGATTCCCGCGGCCCGTGCCGCGTCGAGGAGTTGAATCTGGGCCGTCTGCAGCGCCCAGCGCGACGCTGCGATGCCGCCCTCCTTGTTGGGGTCGGAGTAGCCGATCACGACGAGTTGGCGGTTGCCCCGGGCGGTCAAGTGCCGCCGATAAGCCGGCTCCGCGTGCAGTAGGCGCAGCACATCGCCGGCCTCCTGCAATGACGTGATCGACTCCAGCAACGGCGCGACGTCGAGCGGACACTCGCCCGTGCGCTTGTCGGTGATGTCGGCCCAGCGAGCCAGCAGCAGCACCGCCAACACATCCTCCGGGCCGCGCGCGCCGCTGACGATGTACTCGCCGATGGCGCGGATGCCGAACTTATGGCGCGCCTGAGCGATGGCCTCGAACACCCACAAGCTGCGTCGTCCCATCGCATCGAGCGCGCTGGTCGGACCCTGGTCGCGCGCCAACAGGTCGCGCAACCGGTGCAGCCGCTCCTGCGCTGGGAGGGCCGACCATTCGGGCATCCCCAACCCCTGCCCGATCACCTGGTCATGGACATGGGAATGTTGCGTGACATCCAGCGTCGCCAGATGGAAGCCGAAAGTCCGCACGCGCCGCATGAAACGCCGCACCAGAAAGTAACCGGCATGCCGTCCGCGATTGTCGATCAGGCTGTCGGCGGCGAGTTGAATGTCGGCGAGCAGCTCATCCGAATTGGGATAACCATTGGGGCGGCCATCATAGGCAGCTTTGAGGCGCTCGCGCACCTGACCGAAGAAAATGCGGTACGGCTGACGATCATGGCGCGCGGGAGCCAGCTCCTGCGCGCCCGGCAGCAATGCCGCATAGGTGTCGATACGCCGCTCGAGCGCCGCGCTCACCGCGACGCGATTGGCGCTCTGGCTCAAGGTCTCGGCGAGCTGACCGCACTCGTTGAAATAGGTGGAGACGATGAGCTGTTGATGACGATGCAGCGTTTCACGAATGGTCTTGCCGTGTACATCCGTGTTGCCGTCCATGTCGCCGCCCACCCACGAGCCGAAATGCAGAATGCTCGGGACATCCAGTGATTCGACCGGAACCGAGAACGCGTCGGCCAGCGCAGCCTCCACCTCCTCGTAAAACAGAGGCACCACTCGGTACAGGATCTCGATCAGATAGAAGAGCACGTGCTCCCGCTCATCGGCGACCGTGAGCGCCTCGCGCGGATGATCTTCGGTCTGCCATATGCTGGTGATTTCCAGGCGCACCCTCGCCCACAACGTGGCGCATTCGCCGCTGGTCAGGCCCGGGTTCAGGCGGTCGAGCAAATCCTGGGCCACGCGCTGCTGCTTGCGCAGGATGGTGCGCCGGGTCGACTCGGTCGGATGCGCGGTGAACACCGGCTCGATGCTCAAGGATGCGATCAGCGACAGCGTCTGTTCGAGCGACAGC
>Ga0116227_10001123_pt1 | contig 57973 bp, 35 predicted proteins | sample S1TSphgellanicum_FD_89693 | JGI IMG/M metagenome (GOLD analysis project Ga0116227, IMG submission 89693) | Host-associated microbial communities from peat moss isolated from Minnesota, USA - S1T2_Fb - Sphagnum magellanicum MG | ecosystem: Host-associated > Plants > Peat moss > Unclassified...
TTGCAAAAATTTTTCAGGAACCACCCCCACTTTTGATAAATCACAAAATTCCCCCCCCCCCCCCCCCTCAAAAAAAAAAACACCCTTAGTCTCCGTTTGTTGTCCAGTCCACATTGTTTGGGTGTGTCATTTCGAGCCATCGTTCCTTGAGTGGAGTCTCTCTTCTTCAAAATTAGGGTTTTGATGCAGCTGCTGCCGGGATAAGCTCTTGATTGGAAACTCCTGCTCTCTCCCTAATCCAGTATGTGGGACGTTATTTGCTCTAGTAGTTTAGGTGTTGGTGAATTAGGTGTTAGTCCAGTAGGTATGTGGGATGTTATTTGCTCTAGTAGTTTAGATGTTTGTGAATTAGGTCACTGAATCAGGTCAGTGGTTCAATGTGGGGCGTGGTGATGGTATCAGATCTTTGCTTGCAGCAATTTTGAGCAGGGAAATAGGGGTTTTTGTAGTAAGAGCTGAAAGATGGTGAGAGTGGGGTGCGGGGCACGCATAGGGCTACTGGCAGCTGCTGTCTTCTTCATGGTGGTGCAAATGCGGCTGTTCGCAGTGCAATCACATTATGCAGACCGCATAGCCTCTGCTATAGAGAATGAGAACGAGTGTATACGCCTCAAGCGGAACCTCATTGACAAATACAGCTCGCAGCAAGGACGTGTTATAGCTCTAGAAGAAGAAAGGGAACGACTAGAGAATAAGTTTGCGCAGCTAACCATGCTTGTCCAGGACTACCAAAGCAGAGACAGGTCAAGAAAACAGTCTCAGAACATAGTAGTCGAGGGGGAGATCGTAGCAGCGGTGGTGATAATGGCGTGCAATAGACCAGACTACTTGGAGCGCACGTTGAAATCTGTTCTCAAGTATCAGATTCCCGTTGCAGGAAAGTTCCCTCTATTTGTCTCACAGGATGGGTCAATGGAAGCTGTGAAGGTCGTGGCAAAAGGGTTTCCTGAGGTCACGTACTTGCAACATGTTGATGGGGAACCACTGCGGAAAAAAAATCCCCAAGAGAATGATGCATACTACAAGATTGCAAGCCATTATAAGTGGGCGCTTACGGAGCTCTTCAACAAGAGAAGCTTTTCTAGGGTTATCATCTTAGAAGATGACATGGAAATTGCACCAGATTTTTTTGACTACTTTGAGGCCACTTCTTGGCTGCTGGAGGAGGACAAATCTGTTGTGGCAGTTTCCTCATGGAATGACAATGGCCAGAGACAATTTGTGTATGATTCTAAGGCTATCTACCGCTCTGACTTCTTCCCAGGACTTGGATGGATGCTCACAAATCAATTCTGGGAAGAACTTCGCCCAAAGTGGCCAGCTGCTTACTGGGATGACTGGTTGAGGCTGAATTCCACCCGGAAAGGCCGCCATTTCATCCGCCCTGAAGTCTGCAGAACATATAATTTTGGTGAACATGGATCAAGCATGGGTCAATTCTTCAAACAGTACTTGGAACCCATCAAACTGAATGATGTGGCTGTGAATTGGAAGTCCAAGGATCTTGGGTTTTTGCAGGAGGACAGGTTCAATAGGGAGTTTGCTGCACTGATTGCAAGGGCATTACCATTACCTAATTCACAGGCAAATGTAGTGAAGATGGCAGAGAGTGTGGGAGAGGATGTAAGGATTGAGTACAGCAGCCAGAGGCAATTTGTAGGGCTTGCCAGGCTGTTTGGTGTATTTGAAGAATGGAAAGATGGGGTGCCAAGAACAGCATACAAGGGAGTGGTGGTTTTCAGATGGATGGGAAAGAAAAAGATATACTTCCTCAGGCCAGATTCATTGAAGTTGCTTGGCTTCAAAGGTGAAGAGATATCTCGATGAGTCAAATGAATAGGAAGGATGTTGAAGGCCTCTGAGTCAGGGTTTATCTCAAGATTGGAGGGACAGATCTTAAACCCTAGTTCCTCAAGAGACAAATGTAGCCTCCTTTCTGCCTGAGTTGATCATTTTCTCCAATCCCCAGATTCTTGGTGGATATATTGTGGATTGTGCATCCAGCAGGGACATATGATCAATGAGCAGAAGCTACTTTTGCTGTACACAAGCAAATTCATGACTCGCATAGTAAGTGTACTACTTGGATGAGGACCAAATTGGTCCATGTATAGAATTGGCTTAGTGGTTGTGCAGAATTAGTCAGTGGAATAACCTGCATTTCACCTATTTCTCACCAGTATTTCGCATGATACTTATGTTTACACTTCTTTTCCATAGTGTAGGGCTCTATGTGCCTTTGGTGTAGATGCTAGCTTGTACAGGGAAAAGCTAAAACAAAATTAAGCTTACCCTCACAAGCTTGTTGCAGCTTTATGAGGATGCTATTGACTTGTTCATATGTCATTTTGAGTGCCAGCCAATGTCAGGACTGAGTCTTTTCATTGCTTCTGGGAAATGGGACAGAAACTCAGGATACTTATGTACACCCACTGTTGGGAGCTGTTGAAGGCAGTGGAGTCAGGGCAGCTAGTCACTGCTATTTATGATTGAGGTGATGGTCTGATGCTTTGTCAGTGACACTCCCAAGGTTATGATTGCAGTCATTTTTTCTGTGTTTATTTTGGTTTGGCCAAAACTAACACAATGCTTACCTTCAAAGTGTTATTGTTGACTTATTCTCTGAAATTCCATAGAGATGGTATTTCATAACCAGAATGCCCCTTCCAAAAGATTGCATCATCTACAAGTGTGGGCTGTGTCAAGCCCATGATCTGTTTCTTTCTTGCATATCCATGAAATTTTTTATTAACAGTAACCATTTTGACCCTCTTGACTCTGGGATGGCAGCAAATATCACCTTTCACGTCACAGGTTGCATCTGTATGCATTTAGGGTTGCATGGAGAGGCATCTTGTACCATGTGGATGCACAGTACTGAAGAAAATTCAAAAGGATCCTCTTCCATGCTTCATTCAAGTTTCACATGTGACTCATCATCTCTAGCATTGTAGTGGTTGCTGTTCCTTCACTCTTCATGGATTTGCTTGATGTCTGCATTTGGGCTTCTGTTTGATAATGTTGTGGTTGTGTGTGATTTCCACAAGTGGAGCTGGCTGGATAAGGGTGATTGGGTTTCATATGTATTGTGTAGTACTAGATGGCAAAGAGCTAATTTCGATCCTGACAGAACACTGTTCTTGGAGTTTTGAAAATAGGCAAACAGAGGGTTTCCACTAGTCATGCAGTCTCTGTTGTTGCTTATCTTGGCTGCAAAAGAGACCCCTCTATGCATCAGAGTGATTAGCTATCAGATCTTCATCCAGAGGTTACTGGTTTGAGGCAGTAAAGTTCCTCCATAGTGGGCTCTTAAAGAATCCTTTACTTCTTCAGTATCAAAAAAATCAAGTCAAGGACATGATCAGTAAGGCTTTGACTTGTTGCAGTGGACACCATCACTTACACATCTGTGCAGAAGGAGATCTGTGTACTGAACTGGAATTGAGAGTTTCATTTGGGTACTTGGATTACTAAATGTTACTAAACTCTCAAAAGTGGGGTTTGTGTAGAACATGGCCCCAAAGCTTTGGGGCACTGATCTGTAATAGAGTGGAAGGTCTGCCAAGGCTCTGAAGAGAACATAGCCTAGATTGGAAATCAAGCTTTCAGCAACAAAATATTGTTTAACTAGGCAAAATAGATAGAGTACCCATTTGTCCCCTAATCCAGAGAGATCCCTGGTGATTCCCTACTACTTCCTTCTGTTGGAAGACCAGACCCTAATATATTAGGGCTGGATGACAGGAGAGAGGTTCTGAATTGAGAAGAGAGTATTTAGTGATTTGCTGGATATTGGGAAGCTGCCAGAAACATTGGCAAATGAATAGTGGGCGTTTCTGGGTCTGGGCTCTTGCACACTGGAACTCCAGCTGGAGGCTGAAACTTATCTCAGATCTTCAGCAGTGTAGTCCTGTACATCAATGAACTGAATTGACAACACCTTTGAGCAGCATTTGTGGGACACTTGGCAAGTTCAATTTTTGCTGCTCAAGTTTGATGCCAAGAGCATTTTGAAGTTCTGTAGATGAGTGTTCTTCCTCTGCTTGCAATGTGCTTGCCTCTTGCAAGTGTCTTTCTGTTATTGTTGATTTTTCCACAATCTTATTACTCACATCATTACCTAGGCTTTCGTGTCCTGTGCACACATCAAACAGGTTAGTTAGATTATGTGAAATTATATTCCAATCATCAAAGGACAACAGTATCATGAGTCTGCTACACAAAATCAAGCAGCATATAGGTCTTACAGACCTGAAATGTAAGGATAAAGAGACAGCAGGAGCAATCTTCTCACTGTTAGCACAACATCAACAATTGAATGCATCTTCCAACCATAAAGTTTTAGTAAGCAATCATGGCAATTAGAGATGGGGATGGCAGTTTCTTTGTAATCTCTCACCCTCAAATGGTACATCAGACGAGGAAATGTAGAGAATCAAAATACAGATCAACAAGATAACTGGAATCAAGTGGATTGTCCACTCCCCATGGAACCTGCAATGGTCCTTGTCTCCCTTCTCCACATCTCTGAAACCACTTTCATTCTGGAGGATTGACACCATTTGTGAGGCCCTGTTTCTGGTAGGTGGCCCTGGTGGTCTGTATGAAGGTAGAAGAACTACCCCTCGTGACCACTGCATATCTCAGGGCCAGAATGTTGAGGCCAAAAAAAGTTTTTGCCTCTTAAATCTATTTCCTCCTGTTGTGTTGAAATCGGCTTCTCAAGACAACACTAGCAAACCAAAACTCGGTTTGTCAAAACCTATTATAATGTATGATTCTGCAGTATTGATTCAGGGACACAGCAATGATGTGCAATATCTTCCAAGCCCTCTCCAATATGATGTTAAGCCAACAGGGTCTTTGGAGTGCAGCCTTCACGTTTGCAACAGTCAATCCAGCTCAAGAGTTTGTATGTGGTTTTCCAAGATGATATGACGTTGCCACATTGTCAACCTGAATACCTGCAAACTGGCCACATGAAATCACATGTTGGGGATTAAAGATCTTACAAGAGGGCTCATTCAAGATTGGGGTTCCAAAAAAGGAATAAGGACTTCAGATTTTTTCTTCACTAATCTTTATAAATAGCATCCACATGGGACAAATTTTAATTTTTAAAAATGAATAATCCAAGTTAAGAGCACACATGTGACAGTGGTGATTTTCACAGGCTTACATAGTACATTCTTGTGTATCAATATTTTGGTTTACAAGCAGCAAAGCAATGCAGAAAATGCCAATACAAGCTTCTATAGAGAACTAGAAATGTTTCCCAATTCAAGAAGATTCTTGGAGTGTGCAGTCTTGATGTCTAGATCGCACCGAGTAGAAGGAATGCAAGCAATCAACGTGCCATGAAATGGTCATAAACCTCAAAAATTGCTTATGCTACGATTGTAATGCTTTTCGTGACGAAATTAGGTTCTATCTATAGCCGGAGAAGCACAATTTCACCAATAAGAGCAGCAATGAGCTCTTCTCGGATACCATGCAGATTCACACAAGGCAGGCAGAGGGAAGAAAGGAGGAAATTCACCTGAAGAAACAACGCGTGGCGAATAAAATACTCAGGTCGGAAACAACGCAGTTTACGGAACTGGTGCGGCTAAACGGTTTGCAAGCCAATGAGTCGAAATTCTATCGAGAAGACAAGGCTAGAGACGCTAATCACCAAGGTGAATTGTCGTCGCTCGAGTATTCGAATATATAGATTGAAGAGCAATAAGAGAAACTTGCACCAAGCTCCGATTCAGACGAAACCTAGACGCTTGATGAGCCAGACGGCCAAATCCCAAGACAATTTCTGTACACATGCGAAGCAAGCTGAGCATGTACATATGCAAAGTGAAGATACAGAGACACAATGTACTTCAACTCCAAGAGTTCTTCAACTTGTCCCCAAATAAAAAACCCCCGCGGATTCTTCTTCGAAAATCCGTCAACAAAATAATTTACGGACTGATTCACTTTAGCAAACCTGAATTGAGGAGACTCTTTTGCCTCACTCAATCAAGCTTTGCAAACGAGTTTGCGAGCTTTAAATTTCCTCGATCGAGAGCCCCCTTTAGGTACCGCTTTTTTAAGAATTATTCGCAGCGAGAGAAAGACGACAAAGAGTGTTAGTAATAATAGCCACCGGCCGGGCCCCTCCAGACATTGAGCAGCGCTTAAGTCTCAAGGAAAGTAGCTGATTCTACCAAACTTCTTTGAAGCTTTGGGGGGTGGGGGACCCCAAGAAAAAAGAAAAAGCATTTTGGCTTGAAAGTAAAAGGCAAAAATACTTGCGAGAATGTGAGATCACAGATGTCGAATTGCATTGGCAGGACGGTGCATTAGTGGAGGAAGTGCATGTCAGGCAATGATGATGGTTTTTTCAGGTGAAAAACATTTTTTTCAAAACCAGAGCATCACTTAGTAGCAGGGTTTCTTTTAAGGATATTAGAGGAATCCACTACTTCACCCTGTGAATTTGGGCCTCCTTTCACCCCCTTTAGTGGTATCCATAAAGTAAGGAAATTTTATTAAATGTCAGTATTAATGCACAAGGTTCGAATGGATCTCTCTGGTCCGAGTATTGACGTTAAATTAAAAGAAAGAAAGAAAGAAGAGAGGAATTATAGTAGCTGTACAGGTAGGAGAAGTGAAAATCTATGTAGCAGTAGTGGAGGCTCTCAGGAAAAGAGAAAGACAGGGTGATTGATGGTTTCCTGAGTTTCACCCCCCATTAAATGCTAATGTAGTTTTTTGCAGGTTTTTTTTTTAATCTCACCCTGTGTATGACCAAACTCAGGGTACTGGTGCTGTCTTTTCCTGACTTTACGGATATCTCTATGTGGTGTAGCCAAAGTGGCAATCATCCAGAAAATCATTTAGCCAAAGTTGGCTACATACAAGATTTGAAAGTGGAAAAAAAATAAGTTCCTTCTATATTCTTGGCTGCCTGCTGGACCGTACAAATCTGGCAATTCGGATTGCTTTTTCTATGGAATCTGACGAATTTGGGTCATTTTTTCCACTAAAAATCCTTTGTATAGTTTGAAAATCATAGTTTTCAAGTTGAAATTTGTGAAAATTCGCCAGTAAAAGAATTGCTGCTTAGTACCATTCTCAAGCAGTTAACTGTGTGCCTATAACAGTGCTGAACTATGCCATCTTCCAGGGCCGCAAGCCTGTTACCATCAATGATGAGACACGTGTGGTTTTTCCTCAATTCTGAAATTATGCCCGTATATTCTTCAAGACTGCATGATTTCTCGTCCATTACAGAATTGACTTCCTCATTGGCTGGCCATCCATTGCAGTCAAATGGCCCATTTCTCCAAATTCAGCCCAATCCAGGTCTTCATGAAATGGGGATCTTGGGTATCTTGAATCCTCAAGGCTAGTTGAATTAAAATGATTCAAATCGACTGTGTATTAGGTGATATTCATTGGGAGGACCTCAAGAAGCAGTGGGTGGCCACAAGCAAGGTCAGACTAATGGCAATTATCCAATGGAATTGGCACTTGGGAAAGATTCCGTTACATCATTGGGAACTTAGCACAGTATCTGCTAGATGATGTTTTATGTGCAGGGTAATGCCCTAGGGCTGGGGCATTGTGAAATAATGGGCCCCAAGACCAAATGCCAGAGGCTGTTATCTCAGGAACGCCTCGCCCAAGGGCATTGCCCAGTGTAAAAATCAACAATTTTTACTTTTTTATTCTTAAACTGTGATACCCCACAAGTACCAGCTGGGTAACCATCAGGTATCACAGTAAAAAGGTCAAATTCTAAGTCGGGCATTTCAAAAAGCAAAATGCCTGTGTCTGCAGGTGTTTCACTTTACGTAAAGCACTGCCTGGATTTTTCCTTTGTATTTTCAGCTCCATTACCTGCCTGAAGAAACCTGTTTTCAGCAAGCTGGATCTTCTGCAGTGGAAGCTAGCAGCCTCGGGCACAGGTCAAAAATCGCAGAAGGGTCTGTACTGAGGCCCTTCTCCTATACAAAATGCCCACTTGCAGATTTAGTCAAATAAGGTGCCTTGACTACACTAGTGGAAAGGACAGAGGTTTTTTATATGTGAGTCATATGGATATGAAAGAACAGTTCATCCTAAGAAGCTTAGGGTTAATGGAGCAACCTCTCGTAGGTGACAATTACGTATATTCTCTCTCTCTCTCGCTCTCTCTGGGGAATTTCCTGACCTGGTTCCCATGCTTTTGAGAAATCACTCTGCGGTTTGCACTCAGAGTGACACATGGACATGAATCAAGTCCCTCCTGTGCCTCCAAACCAAGATCTGAATCCTCTTCTCCTTCAAATCAAGAACAAGAGCCGGTGAACTATAAGGGAATGATTCATGGCCCTGATTGACTCCTGTAGAAAACAATGAATCATCGTGCACCTACTAAATTGCAACTTCCATCAACGAGTGCCATCAACTTACTTATTCATTATGTGTGTACCCAGTCACTCCCAAACTTTTAAGGGAGCCCCACTGGATCTTTGGCCATTATTATTGGTGTGCAAAAAGAGCATGAGAGGAAGTCCAGGCAAACACTACAAAGCATTATACCACGCCCGCCAACCCACAAATAGTAATAACTTTCCTACTGAGTGCACCAAGAGTCCAAGCATAAAAGATGACACTCAACTAACATGGCTGAGTTCATCCACACCCTACATGGACATATAGCATGAGGAAAAGAAAGAGAGATTAATTGCACGATTTTGAAAATCCCATATTGTATCTGCTCTTGGAGAGTCTAGTCAGCCAGATGTGGATTTCTCAAGTTATTTTCTTTCTGTAATCATGCCTTTTCATGCACTATGATGTCATGGCACACTATGGACAACTTTTATCCTTTCTAAAAATGTTTTCCATGGGAGCTGAGCTGAGCTGAGCTTCCTTGAGACAAGTAAGTTGCAATGACTTAGAATTTATAAAAGGTTGCACAATGGATGAATGTGTTTTTAACTTTTCATCCTTAGTATCGCATTTTCATTTACTATAGATGACTTTATCCTTCTAAAAATGCTTTCCATGGGAGCTTGACTTCACTTCCTTGGGACAAGAAAGTTGCAATGCCTTAGAATTATTTTTTTAAAGGTTGCACAATGGATGAATGTGTTTTTAATTCTTCATTCTTGGTATGCCATTTCTCATTCATTATACAAATTCAAAATTTCAACTTTTTAATCATTGTGGAATCTTTCATTTATTAAGCAACCTTTTTCTTGGCAACTTTTTATCTATTTTAAAAAAAAATTGCATAATTTTTTTTGGATTTTTTGGAAGGTTTCACAATGAATGAAAAGTTGGGAACTTGGTTTCAAATGTTGCACAATGGATGAAAAATTGCATGAAAGGTGAAGTGGCATTCATCCATCTAAGGAATAACCTTATTTTTATTTGAATAATAAATGAAATATTGCATGATGGATGAAATATTGAAAAAACTATCCAATCAATGACAATTTGCATGAAGGATGGAATTTTGGAAAGGAAAGTCACACAATGAATGAAAATTTAGGCAATTCAATTTGCAAAATGGACAAAAATAAGGGGAAAAAATCGAAAATTTGATGAAACTTGGTAAAAATGGATACATAATGGATAAAAATTTGTTAGATGGTTAAAAGGATGAAATTGAGACAATGGATGAAAAATTGAGGACTAATAATGAAAGGTTTAAAACACTTTCATCCATTGTGAAACTTTAAGGCATTAAAAATTTCCTAGATGGTATCTCTAATAAGTGCAACCAAGCTCTTGGCAAAAGCATGACCAATCCTTCTTCTCCTTAGGCAACCTTTTGAAAATTCTACTTAGGCATAGCAATTTCTTTAGATCAAGGTTTTTTTTTAAAAATTTGTGAAGTAACACATGTGGCCCTTTTAGCCACCTCCTAGAATGAAAAGCAAGTAATCCACCAGTTTCTCGAGGTGTGACAAGGTGCCTATGTTGGTCAAAGCAAGGCTCAAAAAAAACTATTAAAACTACCTTGGAATATAAGATTAAAAAATAGCCACACAAAATTCCGTGTAAAAAATTGGTTGTTAATTAGTATACATACAAAAAAAATTAGTAATTGCCTAGAATTCAAAGTAGAAACAATGGCAATCACATGCAACAAGGACTAAAAAATAGACTACATGAAAAATATTTTGAGGGAATCAAACACCAATCATAAAGACCCTACCCGTTGCAATTTAGGGTATGCTTGCCATTGTAGAATAAATTCTTGCCATTACCACTGCAAACTTGGATATAACTATGACCTTTGCAACTACAATCATGACTTGGATGTCGAAATCAAACAATTATGGCCATTAATGAAATGGGTCATATAGGGATATATTTTTTAATAAAAAATATAATATATATTTTTGACCCATGTCATGTGGACATGTAGTAATTGCAAAGGTGTTCACAAGATGTCACAATGTTTAGCTTAAACAAGGGTTGTGTACCATAGGTGGTACCTAGGCTAGGCCCATAGCTATGTAGGTTATGTGGCACTTAACCTAGCCAAGGGCCAAATAAACCAATCTAGATTAGTTAACTTATGTGACATCTAGGCCTAAAGCTAGGTAGTCTATGTGGTACCTAGGCTAAGCCTTGGTAACCTAGGTAATACCTAGCCTAGGGTTGGGCAACTTAGGCCATTAGGCAACATAGGCTAGCATAGGCCTGCTTAGGTGGCCTAAGCAATTTAACTTAGGTTGCAAGTATGAGGATTTGAACTCTTCACCTCCATGATGAAAAATCAAATCTATAACTAGTGAACCACATTTTTGTAAAGTGTGGTCTTTTGTCAACATATAATATATGAACATTTTTATTTTTTTTACAAGTCTAGTTACATAGGTAGGTAGGAAAGTGGGAAATAGGTAAGTAGGCAATTTAACCTAGCTAGGAAGGTAGCCTATGTAACCTATATAAGAAGCTTATATAACTTATGTTTGTAAGTAACATAACCTAGGTATATAGATAGTTTAGCCTCTGATTGATGCATGGTAAGATGGGCCAATTTTGGTGTAATGCAATCCATTTTGAGCTACATAGGTTGAATGTCCTATTGCCAAATTGTATTATATTGAAAAACTTTGCATCATATCAAATGAAAATATTGAATTATGGACTTTGCTAATGGTAAAACAAAAAAAAAAAATCAAAACTCCATAGAATATTGAAAATAAAGTGATTCATGTTAGGATTTTGCACACATGTCTTAATGACTTTTAGATACAACAAACTTTCAATGGAAAAAAAAACTCAATTTTTGTAACTTTGATATTCATATGCAATGTTTCACACCATAAAATTATCAATAGATAATTTTTTAAAGTTTGCAAAATTGACTTTAATGGATTTTTTTCTTATTACTTTTCGGTCCACCCGAACTTGCATCGACCTACTAGGTAGGTAACTTAGTTTAGATAGGTAGCTTAGCCTACTTACATACCTTCAAAATATGTAGTTATGTATTTTAACATAGCCTATAAGCTAGGTATGTATAGGTTAACATATGGTCATGTACTCACAATGTTGTTGCAATGTAATCACAACAATGACCAAAGGCATTATGACTTAAAACATATAACTACATGACTAAAATTAAAACATACTTGTTAAATGTCCTAATCATGAAAGACGCATTTTCACGTTGTGAATTGTTGCCCAAAAAAATGTCAAAAGTAAAAACATATATACAAACATCCTAACAATTCAATCCAAGTGGGTTGTTAACTATTCCTAAGCTTACTCTTCATAAAGCTCGAAATTCATAAATATGTTTCATCTTTTACTCTACACATAACCATGGCCATTGACACCTCATATAGTTCATGGGAAGAAGTTGGTTGGTGGCCAAGGTGCGCCAAATTCAAGAGCATGGAAGCCTCATGGCTACATGGGAATTAGCAAACATTCCTAGCTTGAAAAAGGACAATTGTTTAACCAACAATGTTTCATCAAGTAGGGTCAAGATGAACATTTGTTTTAATCCAATGGTCTTCCCAAAGCAATAATGAGGTTTCAAAATGTTCAAATGTGCTTGAAGTTTTTGTTCAATTTCAAGTTGCACCAATACTATAGGTAAATGACCCTAATTGCATTCATAAGTTCAAAGGTAGGGAATCTATGTTCCAATTTGTCAATGAAGCTGAAAGCAATTAAGGTGCATGGTTATGTCACAACTACAACCAACCCTAAAAATAACACACAAACTCTTTATTAATGTGTCCCACTTATGCACCATGAATATGCGCCCATAAAACATGAATGTGACATATTCCACACTTGAACTAGGTTTAACAATACAACCCATGTTTCGAGTATGAAATGTGCCACTCAAAAGACCAATTAAAAAAGCCTCAAACATTCCATCCCCATTCTTATACTTGGTAATTGGATTTACATAGATGTTATAAATAACCCATTAAGTCACTTTGATTACATCTATGGAATTGCAAATGCAAATGTCATGGGCATGGGTAAACTTAAACAAAGATTCCACATATTCAAACATTCAAGAAGGATACAAGTGAGACCTAAAATTGTTTTGACAAATTGTATAGACTTTCCAAGTTCACCCCAACATTGGCATTAATTACTTGCCCATCAAATATGTGCACAACTAATGATTTATTGTAAATAGGTCCCAACAAAGGACCCAACAATCACTTCTTACTAGGTGCATTATGTTATTAGGAACCAAAATCACCCAAAAGACAAAGTCCTTTGAAGGAATGGATTAAAGTATCAAGTGAAAGCATCCTTGGGTGGACCACTAGGAACCACTTCAAGGAATGGTTAAAGAACCAAAAACACACAAATCATTTTCATGGGCCCTTTACTTTAAATGCTTTCATAACTATAATTTTTTTTTTTCATGTTTATCAATTGCATGAACTCTTATGTAACTTGAATTTTATTTTGGAATTGAATTTTTTTGAAATCGTTAAAAAATTGTATTCCTAATTAAAATGGCCCCTTAAGAAATGATAGCCTTAACTTTGAAAATTCATAAATAGATTATACCTACTCAATTAATTGCCTAATAAAAACCTGAAAATAAAATGACTTCCAAATTACCTTATGATAAAAATTCCCAAGAAAATTTTCAAATCATGTTTCAAATTTGTGTTCCTAACCAAAAAGTTCAAGGAAAAGGAACCAACACTACATGCTTAAAACTTTTCTAAATACAATGATTAGGAACATCAAAATACAAAATATTCTTGATATTATTGAAATTTCAAATTCTATGGAACCTAATAATTGTACTCATTGAAAAAAATTACAAAAATATTCATTTAAGTGTTTGTTATGATTTTTCAAAGTTTGATGGGTCTAAAAAATCAAGGTGTGATGTTCCTAATGGTCCACCCAAAGATGTTTTTGCATATCAAATTGGTGTGGCATATAACACAATTGGTCATTTGAGAAAAATATCATTTAAAACATGATTCACAAGTTGCTAAAAATATATTCTAATTTTTATGACATTACTTGTCTACATAAATAAATTATAAAGCCACAAAAAAACCTAATTAAAAAAAATTGTAGTATTCCTAGGAGATGATGGCAATATATTATGCAATAAGAAACTACCTGCAAATCCACTTAATGATATTTCCACTAAGAAGAAAAAACATAAAAAACTTATACATAAAACAAAACAACAAAGATGGGAAGGGGGATGATTATGTGAAAAACTCACTAAAAAAACTAAATTAACAAATGCTAAAACTATTGAATTACAACTACTCATATTAACACAAATATAAAGAAACTATAGGAAAACCTCTAGAAAATCAATTTTCAAATTAAATTAAAATCAAACTAATAACAATTTTTATTTTTTTTCACATTCAAAGACAATGGAAGATTCAAAACACTTACAATATCATACAAAAAAATGCAAGGTGCATTGCAAAAAAATTAAGTTATAAAATTTTATATAATGGAAGTCTAAAATTAGAACATGAGATGTAGGGTATTTCCATGTTATGGTCATGTAGATAAAAATTTGTTATAGTGTTATAGTTTTTATTGCACTCAAATTTCGAAATGGCTTAATATCATAATGTTGAAGATTTAGTGATGAAATCATGCAAATGATGGTTCACATCTTAATTATGTTGAAAAATTATGCATATAAAAATAATAAAATTATCTTTTGGAGTACATCTTACTACGCAATAAACCCTAATAGAATGTAGATTTAAATATTTTTGACAATATGAATATTCACACACATTTATAAAAACATTAAAAATAATTTTCTTGAATTTTTCCAAAATTTGTTGAAGTATTTGGAAATTCAATAACATAGAAATTAATAATTTTTACAAATACATTTAAAGCTATAACACTATAAGAAATCATGGATTATTTGACTAGAAAATTAGACCAATAATAAGTCATTTTGACATTTGGTCAATTTGATCATTTGGTCATACTAGACAAATCGATTTGAACACATCCAACTTGATTGATTGTTTTTTTTATTGACTAAAAAATGGTCTTTTTAACTAGTCAAATCAAAGAAAATTTTGAATAACCAAAAACATTTAATTTTTAATCGCAATTTTTAAATAATAAAAATTAAATTAGTAAATAAATATTAAATACTTGCCTACCTACCCACCCATGACCTACCTACCCGCCATGCCCTCCTACTTATTTATCCACAACCCATTTTATAGGTACTATACATTTACCCACATGTACACAATATATATATATATATTCTAGACATATGTTGGTAAGGGGGGATTGAACCTTGGTCTCCTTGGCTCTACACCAATGTGTTGGCCATCAAACCACCACACCACTTTGTAAAACAACATGATGTCAAATGCATTTAATATGTTTATTTGAACTTTAATTTTTTTCATAAGTAGGTAAGTAGATATGTTACTAAGTAAATAGGTAAATCGTGTTAAATAGGTAAGACATAGGTAGGTGGGTGGGTAGATATTAGGTAAATAGGTAGGTAGGATGTAAGTAAGTATATGTTAGGTAAGTAGGTAATTAGGTAACTTAATAAGCATAAGTAGATTAGTTAACCAAATTAATATGGCTAATTTGACTAAACATGGCCATTCAACATAGCCAATTTGATTAAACCATGGGCACCTTGATGAACCTTTAAAAATTTTGTCCTCTTTTCTAGATGTATAACTTAACACTTGGTCAAAATGGTCATTTTAATAAAAAAAACCAACCAAAAGAACCATGTGTCTTTCATGCCTCATGATTTTAATCAAAGTAAACATCCCTTTGGTCAATGCTCACACTCTAATCAAGTTGAACCTTTTGAAAAGCCATGATTTGTTATGGTATAAGGATCCATTTTTTCAATTTTCTTTGTTTGGAGCCATCTCTATTTAATTGATCTATACTTGAATTAAATGACATTTTTAATAAATGGTTTAAATGGATTAGGTTCCAAAAAATCTAGCATGGTAACTATTTTGTTGTACTTTGTAATATTACCATATTATATATTCTAGACTATGCCAATAGAACAATACTTAATCATGTTATCTCCAAGATGAATGGACAAGATAAATGTTCAAGATTCAAGCTAGGCATTAATGGTTTAGATGAAGGTGTTTGACCTAAACAAATGGGACTAGTACTTTTGGGAGCAAATAGGACTACAAGATGATGTAAGTGAGACAAGGTGTAATGGTGACACAAGTCAATTCCAAGGGGGAAGTTTGTGGGTTGGAAAGAAAAAGTGACAATGGGGTGAAAGGATGGAAATTAATGCTAATTGAGAAAAGGTTCAATTGTTGTAGAAATTTTAAGCAAGATGGGTGTTAGTTGAAAGGAGCACAACAATGGATCATCTCTCTTGATTAGCAAAAGGATTTTGAACTTTGCAACAATGCACATTCCAATTTTGAAGGTATATTATTTTAGAAAAAAAATCAAACTTTTGCATTTTGAATTTCTTACAATCAAGACTTAAGTTTGAGATATTTGTGAATTGGTTTAATCATCCAAGCACTTTCAAATTTTGTATATTTGTGTGCATACTATGAAATTCATGGGAGACTCTAATAATTTACAAAGAAAGACTAGGGTTCTCATTTTCCATTTGGAGTTGTGAGGTAAAAGTTATGGCCAAAATAGTGGCCAAGAGTCAAATTGGTAGTGTGACTTTTGATTCAAAAAAACCTAAAAACCATATATGAAATGAACTCCAAATTGAACACGTGATACAACATTGGAAAGGTCTCTTCTAGGGCTATAATGTATCCTTAAAATGACTTTTAAAATAATTGATTTTGAAAAAAAATGTGATATAAAAAATCCATAACATAATAAATTAAATTCATATTCCACTCATTCAATGCATCTTTAGTTTATTAAACATCAATCACACAATATTCCAAAGTTTCAAATATATAAGACTAATAGATTGCAAGCAAAAATCCATATCATGAATTTTATTGGGTGTTACAAAAATTATCATCAAATTTCAAAAGTGCATTGCTCATTGAATATTTAAGATCAAAATTTTCTCATTTTTGAAATGTTCTTTCTAATAACACTACATATGTGAATCCTTTTTATATATTTCAAAGGAGAAATTTGTGTTTTATAATTAAGTATCAAAGAAATGAAGAAAAAACTACAACATCCAAAAATGGATTATATATTGTGCTTCCACCTGAAAGTTGCAATATTCATAACTTCCCATTTGAATGCAACTACTACCATTGATCACTAAATATAATGTAAAAAAGGAGGTGATGGCTTTTATTTAAGTCCTAGAAGTCATGGTGTGTTTTATAAGTTTGGCTTGTTTGTGGTTTGTTTGTGCACTATTTTGACTCTAATTTACACTAACCACCCTTTTTTTTAGTTTGTGCAAGTCGATCTCACCTTGAACTTTCATTTGTGAGTTCATTTTAGTCCCATCATGAAGCTCTCCTCTCAAAATTCACACCCTCTTTTCTCTCTTGGGAGCTAGGGATCACACCTTGGGTTTGCATTACGCTACAAACTTGGGCATTGGTAGGTTTCTATTACCACTTCACAAATCTAGAAAACATGAACTAGTCCCAAAGCAAGTTTCAATCAATTCATGCCCACCAAGTATGGTTAAGCTTATAAGATTCAAATATGATGTTAATTTACTTTTTGATAAGCAAGATTAACTTCTAGCAAATTGAAGACAATAATAACTAACCTTGTCATTGTGGAGTGAAGGCATGGCAATTACCTAGTTCAAACCTATTTTGTTGTGCTTAGTAATAAGAATTTGACCAAAAGTTGTACCCCTACAAGTTTCATCCAAAATTATTTCATTTTTGTTGTGTAATTTGGAATAAGCCAACAACATACATTGCCATGAGGATAAAACGACTTCAATGAAAGTGAACCGTCATCACCAATACTAGGATACCTTCCCCTTTTCAAGTGAAATATTTTTGTGAAACTCCATTGTTTTAAATATATTACATGTTGGGTCATGAACACATTCATTGAAATGATTTCATAACTATTATTTTCAATGACAACAAGCTCTTTTCATGCCACTATGAAATAATGCACCACTAATTCCTACACACCATGGACATTGTTTGCATTTAAGGTCCATGCTTTCTATAAGAATGTGATGTTTATAGTGATATAAAAATCATAGTTTGTCAAGTTGTTCAATTTGACTACCTTATCCATTTCATTTGTTATTTCATTAAATGCTTAAAATATTAATTGCACATGTGATATTTTACTATTGACATTCATTAATGTGACCTTATTAACTATCCAATCAAATGGAAATTTAGCCAAATTGGATAAGAAAGGAGCATCTTTTATCAAGATGGATAATCATATTGTCTAAATATAGACATCAAGTTGAATTATCAATAACATTTTGCTTTGGCAATACTCTGAGTGTATTGGATCTTTACAATTAAAACATTAATTGTGGACTAGTTTGCACACTAAGACAAAAACTCATAGTCTTGACAAAAATTAATTATGTAGTTTTTGATTAATTTGGTTATTGAACTTAACAAACACCCATATAATTCTAGAAAATAAGTAATGATTGATTTTCAATATGGTGGCCATTATTGAATGCATTGCAAAAGGAAGTTGGTTTGTTGTTAAAACTTCATTTTAATATGTTTATGTGCAAATATGGTTCTAATTTGAACTATAACAATTATTAATTTAAAATATCAATACATGTGTATTCTCCAATTTTCATATACCTATATGACTAGTGAAGGAAACCTTTGAAATATAATAAAACTAGCATTTTTTAGTATTTTTTATTGCCATGATTTTAATTGAATGATTAGACACATCATTTGATACTTTTGCATTTATTCTTTTACAATCTACCTATAATGAAAACATAATGTTATGGGTCAAATTTCATTCCATCTTTGATTTCTAAACAATCATTCCCCCAAGTTAAGAATATTTTTGGGTATATTAAAATTTTTGCTTCTTTCAATACACAATTGTTAGCAAATTTTCCCGTGCATGGCAAATGTTGTTCATTCTAGAACAAAACTAAAGTGCATTAGTTCATGGTTGAATATCACTAATATTTCCATTTGAATGAAAATCATTTATTTTTATCCATAATCTTATATTTCATACTTCATAAATAGGATAAAGTATATAATTCTATGAAAATATGAAGATTTTAAAAAAAAGATTTGAGAAATTATGTATTTATTCTTTTCAAATGAACTTCTATAAAAAAAAATTTATATATAAATTTAATGCATAATGTTCACAACTTGAACGTTATTTTATGGGGACACCATGTACTAGTGTTTCAAACCATTTTTTAATGAACTTTTATTGACCACCACAAGTGGTGGGCTTAAATGCATCTATGGCATAAAAAATGACCATTCTTGTAACATTTCCAATGGCACTTTGGCAATGGTTAAGAATAATTTAAGTGATTTGATTCCTTAAAAACAACTCAAATAATCAAATTGACATTTGATAATGTGGGTTTATTGCATCAACCATACTTTCCTTATAAATTAACACATGTTGTTTTATGCTTTCGATTATTTGTGTCCATGTTGCAATAGAACTTTAAATTATTTTTGTCTTGTATTCCAAAATGCAACATATGTCTATGTGCTCAAAATTGGGTGCAATCATAGTCAAATGAATCAAAAACCATGTCAAACAAATGAAAAACTACCAATTTTTTCAAACACATTTATGTAATGCCATTTTAATGTCATGTTGATCAAGGAAATTTGTGTTAAATGATTGATATGAGTGTTGAGGAATTTTTTAAAAGACATTTAATTTAATAAATTGAGTTTTGGTTTTAGTAAAGGACTTTTGAGCTTGAACACCCAAAATTAGTTTTATAAAACACTAGGTTAAGGATCTTTTAATAAAGAAATTTTGATGGAAAAAAATTGAAATAATGATAACCTAACATCCACATATGAAAAAGCGTTCATAATTTTAAAATTGTGGTACTTGAAATTTTTAGAAATTCAAAATATCATTTCAAAATTTTCAAATTTCAAAAGTCATTTCTTAGATGTAAATGGGTCATAATGTGTATAACATATGAACAAAGTTCTGGCTTATGATACAAAAAATTAAAGTTTAAAGTAGTTATCATGTTTTAACATGATTTGAAATTATGATCATTTTTCAAGATGAAACATAAAATTTGATAGAATTTGTTAACTTTTATAAAAATTCATATTTATTCAAAAAGAGTTAACACAAGTAATGTAATTTATTGGGTGACTTGTCAATATTTTTAAGAACATGTTGCAAAAAAATCCTTCAAAAATTCTTTTTAATGAAAAAGTCAAAATCTTAAAAAAAAACCCATTTGTGGTTGAGTCCTTTGTCATTGTTGGCTCATTTAACTATGATCACACCCAATTGTTATATCAGTAGTAATATACTTGTTACACTACATAAGTTTTTTAAAGATGTTGAAGAAATAGATAAACATGAACATTTCTTAAGCAACTTCCATCAAACTATCAAAATAATAATAATAATAAAACTAAATATATTTTTAAAAACCTTCGCTCTCAAAGGGATTGGCTTCCATGTTGAGAATGCATACATGATTTCATTCTTCCATCCTATAAATAACTAACCATCATCTTTCCCAATGCCAAAATGTTTGTCATAAGAACCTCATATAGATTCATAATTAATTTTTTGAACTGCATTTCATATGGTAAGGCCTTTTGCATGAATCTTGATTGTTGAATGCACCTTTGCCATTACTTGTAAGATTCAAAGTGTTCCACTCTTGTTGTACCCTCACATGCAATAATGTTTAAGATCTTTCTACCAAAATCGCCTTCTCCAAAAGAATTCTTTGTTCTTAAAAAATATTTGAAATCGTTACATCCAATGTGTCAAAGTCGACTGAATAATGTTTGATGGTTTTAAAAAAATGAGATATGAAGAAAGGCTCATCACAACTTGAATTCTCCACTCATGTTACAAAAACCTTCACAACACCATAAACCCCATGAGATTCATGGAATGAAATTACTGTTATCATATTGCATTTGCAAAATAAGCTATGGAGATGTTAATACAAATAAAATAATGACATTATTTACATGTTTTGAATAGGTGTGAATGGTAGTAGATGTAAAATAAACAATAATCCAATATAAAAGATTTGAAGTAATCATTTAAATGTAATCATGTAGTTGTTTACATACCTTTAAATTCATGGTTCGAATCATTTTGAGTACAAGTAATTGAGGGTTTAATGGTACAACATGATTATCTAGAAGGTGTTGAAGTCAAAAAATAATTGATTGCTAGCACTTTACCCTCCCTCAAATCAAGTTGGTTTAGTGTTATGCTTTCCCATTTTTTTATCAATAGTGATGTATTCAAATGGCACTCCACATAGCAAACTTAGCCAATTGTTGGCCAATTTCTTGGACCCTTGATGATGTAAAGTTTGGGTTTCTAGGGTGACCAATCCTTGAAATCCCATTTCATAATATATATTTTTCAATACCACATGTTAAAGTTCAACCAATTAAAGGATATGAAATCTAATGTAATTTTTTTCAATTGAAACTTGACAATAGGATGAAAAATATAAGTACATCTGCTTTGAAGGTGTGGGGGCCCTTTTGATATCATTGCAAATTCTTTAATGAGACATGGCCAATGCAACCCATATAGGATGCCATAATCAACCACATGCACACGTGTAGCACCCTTGAAAACATCTAAGAATTGTGTAGTGCAAAATTGGATGCCAAATTTTATATATGACACATCTAGGACAATTGATCCATAAACTTGCAACATTGTACAAATTGAAAGGGTTTTGTTGTCAAGCGACGTGTAAAGGTGTGCATTAGTTCCTAACATTTTTGCAACCTAAAATTCAATTACAAAAATTATATAAAAAATGAATTGCATAAAAACATCAAATTCAAATACATACATTTATAACATTTAATGTCCACCTTGCATGATTGTAAGAAGATGCATGGAACTAATTTTCAAAATGAAATCACTTTATCCAACATTTTACGATCTTTACCAAGGCATTTGTGATGTAATGAGACATGCGTTGTACACCATTTCCATTTGGTGATGAAAGTTCACAAAGTTTTGTAATCATTTGACTGGCTAGCCTCAAATCATTTTGCTTGATTGCCTCTCCACACCTAGGATGGGTTATTACCCAATTAATATACATGCACATAGATTTTGTCAACATAATTCATAACTTATTTCACAACATCAAAGTGAGTTTTATATAACATTTCACTCCTTGACATTAAGATTAATAAAAGGTTGATTTTATAAACTTCACAATGAACAATGAAGTGATGCACAAACTATTTGGAAACTTGGTCTAACAATAGAGGAAAAAAACCAACTTTGTGTTGATGATGTGCATACACATGGAACAATCAATGAAAATTGAACAAAAATGAATTAGGCCATATTTGTGGATGGTCTTATTTGAGAAGTAAATTTGGGAGATGGTTGTCATCATCAAACTCAAATGCAAAATTGAAATTGTGTTGGACCCTTTCACCAGCACCATGTTGAAGACACATAACCACCCTTGCCCTAATGTATTCATCGTCTATTGCAAAGGGTATAATTACCACTAAGATCTTTGGATATATGTGTGGTTGGGCACTATGGTATTGTAATGGTTGTCAGGGTTTGATTGTGAATCATTTTCACACAACATATTACCGTATTCATGCACCAAACGATCTTCAAATATTTCTTTTGACAATTGGTCAATGTCCAAAGATTCATTTTTGCAATTGTTGTAATCTTTTTTCCCCCCAATAAGCTTAGCAAACTTTTTTTGCGTGCCAAGGTAAGATGTACACTCTAGGCCCATTCAAAGTTTGTCATCTATGTCTTCCTTCATGAGCATGGCATTGAAATAAATCATTGTATTGGGTTCAAATTCTTCACTAAATTTGAAATCTCCAACATTGGTCAATGTTTTAGAGGAAAGTGGCTCATGGTTAGGAAAGTTAGAACACTGGAAAGAATCCTTGGTAGAATAAGAATATAATAATGGGAGAATAGGCATTTTAGGAAGATGCGAAGATAATGATTTGTGAATCAAAGGTTTTGCACCAATTTGATATTGAATTCTATGAGAAGTATTGAAGGAGAAAGAAGATGACTCAATTTTTTTGTACTTTGGGCAATTGTGATTGTAGCCCTACTTGTTGCAACTTTGATGTTAATGGCGACAAGTCGCATATTTCAACAAATCATATATATGTTTAACATATATATGTACACACGACTATTCTTCCTCAACTTTGTGTTATGAAATATTTATGATCCAAGCAATCTCTCTTTGTTTCATGATTGTCAAGATTCCCATAATTTCCATTAAATCTTTTAAACAACCTCACTTTTTTGCCATGTTTTGTTTCTTTGAAATTTCTTTCCTTTCCTACTTCTCAAACTCTAACAAAATATTGCCCAACATCCAAAGAATATTAAGTTAATAAAGAACTCGCTTTCTCTGGCTATCAACAATGTGTAACAATATCATCAAATCACCTTCTAGTTCAATAATTTTCAATCAAACTCCTTTCAACTCTAGTTATCATCGAATGGGCCTTAATGTTTCATTCGAGCTTCCTTTACCTTCATGAAAGCTCCCAAAAGTTTCATGTCTACTATAAGTCACACACATCTTACAAAACCTTGTAAACCTTCACAATATCAAAGCACATGTATACCTTCAAACTTCAAGGAATGTATTAACCACAATCAAAAACACACACACACACACATGTAGACCTTGCAAAAGCACCTTCTTTGCCTTCACTTCTAAATATGAAATGCCACCACAAGCACACAAATTTATATATGTAACAACAGAGTAAAACCATGCACTTCTCGTTTTTTTTCCTTGACTGGTGGGGGTGGAAAGCAGCTAATGTGATGACTGTGACGTTTTGACATGGTCACAATTTTTCAAAAGATTGATTTTATATCTAGCACATTGATCGGGGATGGAGGACCCAATTTCGTGTAGTGAGTTTCAGGGGTGTTAGGGCATCTCCACCCCACACCTGCAAATACCCTTTTCATTAAACCTTGCAGCACTCGAGGGTGAATCCTGCTGCACTCCTGTATTGATGTCCATTTTGCAGTGGTCATTTTAACCCCTTTAAAATCTTTTTTCTACTATGGATTTAGACACTGACTATTACTCGTCCAGATGTAAGACATAAAAGGTCTTTGACTGTTAAAGGACTGTTAAAGGACTGTTATGACGTTTGTGGGTGGGGACGGTGATCGTTAAACACTATTCTATTTTAACGTAAAGGAGTTGTTTACAGTTTGGGGGTGGACATGCTCTTAGCAATGTGTCACAATCGTACTGGATCACAATGGAAAGATCTCGTTGAGAGATCATCTTCTTCACGACAACAGTGCAAGTTTGGATTGACAACTGTATTCCTTCAAGCACCAATGTGGGGGCCATTGCTTACGCATTGCTTTGGGAGGCTTTTTCGGCAAAGTGGAGAAAAGTGTGTTTGATTTGCAACGTGCTTTTGAACAAGAAAAACAAATGTCAGTTTATGTTCACACACAGGCTACACTAGTAGGAATAAAAGGTCGAAAATTTATGAAATTTTGCCATGTCACTACTCACCACAGGCCTAGGTGGCTGGGTCCCTGCCAGAGTGTGCCAGAATGGCGGCGTGTGCTGGCCACCAATCAACTGCAGAAAATTAGGTTATGTAGCCAGTTTGCTGTAGAAAATCAGGTTGTATAGCCATTTCTTCATGGTTCATAACATGTCTATAGCCATATTCCTACCTTGAATTTGTAGAAATCTAGGTTGTATAGCCATATTTCTACCTTGAATTTGTGGATGTAGGCACATTTCTACCATGGAATTTTTTAGTACAGCTTATATTTACATATTTGCAGTAAATAGGTACACTATCGCCTGAAAGTTTCACTAATTTGTTTTACTATTTCGTCTCCATTATTCTACGATCTCTTACCCGGCACGCTTCACAAAAAATTGTAAAAGTCGGTGACTTGAGAGTAAAAAATTATGTAGGTAACTCTAGTCACCCAGCACTTTTTGCAAAAGTGAAAAAAAGAAGGGCTGGTGTTCTACTATGCCGCTATGCACCAGGGTTTTTTTTTTTTTCCCAATTCTGTGATACTGAAAATTTGGGGAAATTTTCCAGAAATTAGCTGAATTAGGTCCTAAGATTTAATTCCAAAAAATTCCCAATTTTTTGGTCAAAAATTCACAAATTTTGTCGAAATAAAATCACTGCTGTGCACCAGTCTTTTGTTTTCAATTTTGTAATGCAGCCATTGTAGTTAGCATCCCTCCCAAAACAGATATTGGGATCATTGTTTTTTTTTACTGGTGAATTTTTGCCAAATTTCGACCTGAATAATAAGGTTTCAACCTATGCAAAGGATTTCTCATGGAAAAAAAGAAAGACCCAAATTCGCCAGATTTTTGAAAAAAAGAAATTTCAAATTGCCAGATTTTTATGATAAGTTCCAGTAGGTATCCAAGAATATAGAAAGATTCTTTTTTTTTTTCCTACTTTCATATCTAGTATGTAACCAAATTTGGCAAAATTATTTTCTGAATCATTGCCAGTTTGGCTACATCACAAAATCCTTTTTAAAAAAACCCTGATTGGGATTAAAACACAAACACTAGGTATCCCCAGCTGGTAGGTACTAGGAAGAGGTAAGTCTGTTGGAGCAGCATAGTTTAGTTAATATAAATTGTACATTCACAATTGGAATAGCCAGTCTTGTTTATTATTGCTAAGTGGGGGTGGTGGCTATAGCCATAATGGCTCACACTTCATCAACTTGTGTTCACTGTGTATATCTGCCAGATTCCATCAGCATAGACTTCTATTCCTTTCAAGTGTGAAACCCTGGCAAATGCCATTAAACAAAGCACCCACTGAAGGGGAAAATAAGGAACAAGGGGTGTGCCATTTACATTTAAAAAGTATCTGAAGGCAAAAGAAGAATTATGGAAACTCAAATATTTCACAATGCAAAAATATAATCTTCAAAAAATCCTCTAAAATAAAACAAAATCCTTCAAGATATTATAACTCTATAACTAATCTCAAGTTTCAACACAAGCCAGAATATCATCTTTCAAAAATCCTCATATAAAAATAGGCCTATTAACTAGGGGCCAAAATCCATTAAGCTACTATACACTCTATAATGAATCTAAACACAATATCCTTGCCTTGGTAGGCAAGGCCAACAAAGAGAGAGGATCCACCAAGTCCAAGCCTTTAGCAGAACCCAAAGTGTGCCACTAGTTATCGCATGGTGACTCCCCCATTCCTCAACTTTTGTTCAATTTTTTTTGTTTTTGTATTCACTCTCAAAGAATCAAACAAGACCCATGCCACATGCCCTAGCTATTATTCCTTTCAAGTGATCTTGTGGTGACCCCCCATTCCTCAACTTTTGTTTACTTTTTTTTGTTATTGTATCTCAAGAATCAAGGCCCATGCTGCATTCGATGGCACCACTAATTAACTCCTCAAGAGGACCAGCCAAAAAGAAAGAGAAAACTAAGATGGGGTTAGTTATAATTCTAGGGAATGCTGCCATGGATGGACCCATTTTTCAAAAAGCTAATAATTTTGACAAGATTTTGCCGAACATACAGATGGACCTGTTTATCAAAAAGTTAATAATTTTGGCAAGATTTTGCCGAACAAGAGCTATGTACAAAGAAATTTAACTTTTAATATACACTACTGCAGTCAACTTCTGCCTCAAATTGTTGCTTGCTTATTGCAGGGGAAGGGATTTCCTAAAAGTCATTTTAGGAAATGGGAGGGGGGATGGGGAACCTAGCAACAATGATGCCGTCACATTTCTGAGACCATGGAGCTCAGGATAGCGTCACATTTATGTTGTCATGAAAAATCGTCAAATCAATTGCTACAGTTGGAATGCTGTTCCAGAAGCTAAGACTAGAGTTTAGTACTTGAAAAATCAAATAGAGTATCTTAGTCTCTAGACCCTTTTATCGTGCACAAGCCATTGCTATTTTTCAACAAGCTGTCACAATTAATCACAATTCTTCATCTCTTCCACGCATACCAGTTAGTGCACTTCTATCATTAGCTGATTTGGGCAAAGGATGTTTTTTTAGCATTAGGTCTTCTACTTCATTTCTGCACTTCCATTGCTAGCTGGTTTGGGTAAAGGATGCCTTCTTAACATTAGGTCTTCTACTTCATTTTGATTGTTTTGGTTTTCATCTTGTGTGTTTATATTTGCTTCCTTGTACTTTATCATGGCAGTTGCATCAAACTGTAAAGGCCCGCTTTACAGTAGGAGTCGGGGCTGCAAAAACTTGGGGCCAACATTACACTAAGAGTCAAGGCCAAGAAAACTTGGGGCCAACTTTGAGCATTTTTGGCTTGTCATTTCACCCCCAAGTTACTAATAAGTGCTAGAACATTGACATCAGGATCTTAAAAAATGCTGAAACATTGGCCCCAAGGGTTGCAAATTGGCTTCCCCAGTTTGATCGGATTTTCAGCCTGGGGGCCAATACAAGGCCATAAAGTTCAGCATTTATTAGTAACTTGGGGCAGATTGAAAATATTTTTTCTATTTCAGCCTTGACTCCTAGTGTAAAGACTTTGGGGCTGATTTCGGCTTTTGCACCAATAGGAATGCTTGATTTGAGTTGGACGTTGGCCTTGACCAGTGTTGTGAGTGTGAGTGTAAAACTGTGTAGGTGTAAAAATAAATATATTTATATAGTTTTACATGGTCCAATAAAACAATTTAAATGTATACATGATTTTACATGGCTATGTAAAACAATGTATATATATAACAATGTAAAAAATGTGTTTTTTTCTTGAGGGGAGATTTAATAATTTTTTTAATAATAAACTAGCTAAATGGTCCATTGCAAAAAAACAAACCATCAAAATATACAACCACAACTAATGAGAGTTTGCAAGAAGGTCTGGTCAAGATATATAATAAAATTATCTATAAAGTAAGGAACACTAGAACCCTGAGTTTGATCTTAAATAGGGTGAGATTCAAAAAAATAAAAAACATTAGCATTCAAGGGTGGGGAGGACGTTAGTTTTTGTGGTGAACTAAGTTTCACCCTGTCTTTCATTTTTCTTTAGCGCCTCCATTACTGCTCCTACTTGTAGAGCTACTATAATTAGTCTTGAACCTTGTGCATTAAATGCTGATTTTCAGCATTTCATTCCCAGATTTAATAAAATTTCCTAACTTTATGAATGCCCCTGAAAGAAGGGTTTGGGGTGAAAGGAGGCCAAAAGACATGATGACTTTACAAATAATTTTAGTATTTACACTTGCACTGACATGCCCCCAAACATTTGCAAACATTTACAGAGGGTTATGTGGATGTATTTGACAAATATTTACACTGGCCTTGCGTAAGTGTAAAAAATAATATATAGATTGTAACATGATAAGTGTAAGTGTAAAAAATTTGGACGTGTAAGTGTATTTGACAAAAAAATTCGCCTTACACTGGATTTACACGCCATATATACCATATTGACAATTACACACACAACACTGGTTGTGACCTGTACGTCACAAGAACTCAGGTCCCATGATCAGCTCTTTTGCCTTGGGTGAAGGAAATGGGTGAAACTTTCATCACACCTCCACTGCCAGATTTTAAGTGTTGGGTGGCTCATTGAATTTTTAAAGAATCACTGGTTGGTTCTGGTTCTTTGAAAAATATCAGAATCTAAGAATCATCTATTCTCGTTATTTCAAAAACCTCACAGAACTGGTAGAAAAGAGTACGTGGGTCTTTGGCTGGTTCTTTTTGTTTATTAATTTTTTTGACAACCATGGTTACACACTAAAACTGGTTATTTGAAAAATTGGAGAACCGATGGGTAAGTGGGTATATGCTATATACTAGTCAAGTTTAGTAACCAGAGGATATATTTCCCTCAGTCTAAAAACCACCCAACACTGGTTTGAATAGCAAGATTGGAAGTACCCACATGCAGGGTAAAAGCACTACTGAGGCTTTACCCAGTGTAAAGACTGAGACACTTGAAGATAATGCCAGAGAGGAGTGTGATGGAAAAGGATAAACCCTAAACCCTGCATGAGTGGATGGAAAAATGAAATCTCCTGGTGAAGGAGATGCCTGAGGGAAATTTGGTTTTGAAATGTCCACCCAGCTTAGTGTAGTTAAATTGGGCCCAAGTCTTTAGCAGTGTGGGGGTGGGTATTTGACTTTTTATATATAATCGGGGCCTGGGTTTTTGAAAAAAACAAAATTAACAGAAACACAAGGGTCCGGTTGTTAAAATTTTGAAATTTGAGGTTAAGGGCCAGGGGCAAGGATTTCAGATTATTTAAGGCAGTTATCTTGCATGGTTACTGGACAAATACTCTGTGGCACTACCCTACCTCCATGGTTTCTATCAAATACCCGGTCTCAAGTAACATGCTGGATTCATTGAATTTGAACCCAAATGAAACAAAAAAATTTTAAAACATTTACACATTTGTGTACTTAAATCTTAAAAAGTTGTTGTTTATGTATAGCATTTATATTGTAAGCATTGTTCAAAAGTAGAACAAAGGTGTGATTCATAAAATGGGTCCACATTACAAAATCATTGCACAATCAAGCCATCACTAAAAGATACATTTTAAAGTTCCATCTTGCACACAACTTTATTGCAACATCCACAAAACTTACAAAAGGTGCAAAATACATCTCTATTCAAGGGAAAGGTCGAGTGATCCTAAATCTCAAGTTTTGGCAATATGTCAAATATGGTTTCACCCTAACAATTGTGCTTTTCTTAATTTTCAAGTAATTTTCTAAAAATTCACTCATGACAAATGTAATAAAAAGACAGAACATCAATCTCATAAGCAACAACAATGCCAAAAATTGATTATCATCAACATGATCTACACTACATGATACACATGAGATAACATATAACACACCCTAGAATTTGAGACTTCATGGGTGATGTCATTGCTATTCAATAACAACGAGCAAAAATGCCACAAGTACTTATTTCTAAGAAACCCACCAAACAATTATTGCATTTTCATACATATTAGTGTCATGTTTCCACAAAGCTACAAACATTTACACATTAGCATACAATAGTTTATCCCAAAACAAATATTTGTGAACAATTTTAGATCACCATCATGTTTCCACAATCATAAATCATCTACAAATTTGAAACGATTAAATATGCCTCTAATGAAAACTTAGCAACATGTTTTGCCATTTATTTAATATTGAGTGCGATAATTCATATCATCCACTTTTGGGAATTCCTCACATTCCATTTTATCCTCAAGTTCATTTGTCAAATCAGATTTTGTTTCACATGCACTAGCCAAATATACATGCTTCAAGCAACCAATGCATAGATATGTTGGCTAGCTCTTGTTAACAAAAATTAATTTGTGAAGATTGTCAATTTGAAGACAACATTTGCAAAGTGGTCATAATTTTAACGATTGAAAAAATTATCTTAGTTTTAATTTGGGAGACTAGAATGCCCAAAATGTGTTTCCACCAATTTTGCAATTATTCTATGTGCCACCAATTTGCATCAACAAGATAGTGATGATATCCATTGAACTTTCTTAACACAAGGCGCCTCAAAATATTTGGATTTGTTTTAATGGTGTGAAACAAATATTTAGAATCAATTTGTGATCTTTGCACCTAAGGTTCATCAATAACACTCAACATTAGTGAAATGTTGTAGGCCTCCATCAACAAAGGTACCAATGATTGGGAATTGTAATAAGCAACCAATAGTTGCACTACCAAAATTTCAAGTTGGTAGTTATATGTATATCAAATGAAATACCCACCAAATACCCATTTTTAAATATAAATACCCACCCCACAATAGTCTTTACATAGAATTGACCTAAAAATGTAAGGTCTCCTTACTTTAAGGAAGTAGAATTAACAATTGTTAGGTGCATTTGTAATAATAAAAAACTCTCCCTAACTTGATCCTTTATTCATTCACCAACAATAGTCAATTCAACACAACAAGAATATGAAATTTCACAACTTGTGTTCAATCTACATGTGAAGAACTAGGCTCATTGTTAATACATTCACATTGAAACATGAACTACTCCAAACAACCTTGGTGCCATTATAGTCTTAAAATTTGAAAGCACCTCAAGGATTAATCCACTCATTGATTGATCATTTCAAAAACACATTTGAATGCACATCACTCACATGAACATAAATGTAGTAATTTTCCTAGATTGGATCTACACATCTTGCCAATAGACTCAATTGATAAAAATTTAGTGTTCAACTAAAAACAACACATACGTCACATTGAATCCTTCACAACTTCACTTCAAAACATTTAATTTGCACCCTCTTTCAATGAAGGTTAGGTAAATATGATTTTGTAACTTGCATAGAACTATAGACTAGAAACATAAAATCCTCCTATCACACCACACATCCTAAAGCTTCTTGCTCTTATTTTCACCACATTGCCCCCCAAGCTACTTCTCTTGCATTTCCTACTAAATGAAATAAACCCCACAGCTTCACAAATTCTTGGATAGTCTCTTGGAACAAAGGAGGGTTAAACATAAAACTTGAAGGAACATAGTCTAAATTGCAAAATTGTGGAATAACCATATTTGTTTTAATCTAAGATTCAATCACAAAAGTCTTTCCAAAGCTTGCTACATTTCTATCTAAATTTCATGGACATGAAACAATTGCGGAATTACATGTTTAATGAGGTGTAGAAACTTTATCACATTTTTCTAATATCACCTTCCATAGAGCTACATATGGTGTTGGGGACTAGTTTAATAGTTTTCTAGTTGGATAAGAGGACCTTTACATCTACATTAAAACCCTTTGCAGCAAGTTTTATCAAAATTAGGCTTACATGAGGCAAAGCTGAACGAAAGCCCAAATCCCTAAAAGCCCCTTCAAACAAAAATGTAAAAACTACATTCAAATTTGATTTTAACTTTTATGTGTGATATCCAATGGGTACCCATTGGGTATTATCATGAGAAGAAAAAAAATGATGGGGGCATTTTGGAAAATAGAATGCTTGTGTTTACATGCATTTTAAAAATACACTAGAAAAATCCAAAGCAATTTTTATATAATAGGGGAAAACATTGACAACCAACCCATTTTATTATTGTAGAAATTCTAATTGCAATATTCATTGTATTTGTTATAGACAAGAAATTAGAAGCCAAGTTAGGGTGGACATTAACCATTGAAAATGGTTTTTGACACAGTGGTTTTATATCCCAATTTCCAAGGGAATAAATAGTAATCAACTCACTACTCCATCTTCGATAAATAAAACCATTTTAAAGAAACCGCTTTGACTATGGAGTTGGTTGGTTGATTTCACAACATTATTTTTTTGCCCAAAATTTAGTATACGATGATAACCAAACAACTAGACATTACTTAAGTCAGGCAAGTTGGAGTGGTTGATCCTCTTTGTTGTAGGTGAGAAATTATGTTTATACATCCCGAGAAAATATAAAATATAATTTTTTGACATATTAATAAAAAGACCCCCTATATAGGTCCCCTTATACAAGGATATTTCATAAAACAATACAACACATACCCCCAAGATTTATACTTTTATATGGAATCAAAGAAAACCTTAAAAGTTCAAGAATCACAACATATTAATTGTCAAATTATTTCAAAATATAAAGTTTATCAATTGTTGAATTTCACACGGACTTCACATTGTTTTAACTGAATTATTTATGGTAAACTTGATTGAATAGGGGTAGTTGCAAGCTACAATGGTTCACTTTTTGTGTTTTTATGAACTTTTTGCAAAGTGTACTTTTATTCAAATGTTAGAAATGCACTTTTAAATCATCAATTGACAAAAATATTTATGGATTAAAATTGCCAAATTGAATAAGAATATTTATTGAAAGGTGAAATTCAATAAACATACACTAATCATATAATAATGTAATTTTTAAATGGACATATGGACTATAGTATGGGTTCTGCATTAACATTCAAATGCATATATTATTATGATTTCATTTCAATATTTATATGGACTCAATATATGATACATGATGGAGAAAAAATATGGATGAAAACAAATACAACAAAAACTTTAACCAACAAATAACTATGGATTTTTGAATGATCAAATTTGGACCTTATTTTCAGAAGTCCCTATCTTGGTCAATTTTTTGTTGGATTGATATTTTTCCCCTTTAACATGTACATATTTTGAATTGAACCTTTATTGGTTCAATTCAAATGACATTTGTTTTTTTTATGTTTGTAATGTATTGATTTAAATTGTTTACAAATTTGAAATGATGGCAACAATATGGGACAAACTTTTGGGAAGGATGAACATTCCCACATCCCATACAACATTATTCCTAGGTAGTTAGATAGGTACATTCATTAGAAAGAATTATGTCATTTGTAACCAAAAAATCAATGATTATATGTGTTAATTAATTATATAATTGATTGCAATTATAGGATATTACTTCAAATCCTATGTGGAAAAAGTTGTAATCATGTACTAACGGGGCATTTAACTAATAGATGATGATATGATAATAGGAAAGATGACATCATTTTTTCATTATAAGTTTTCATCCATATGATATCCGTCATTAATAATAAAATGACATAAAAGTCCAAGATATCATTTGAAAATGTGACAAAGATAAAATCATTTCAACTATGATAAAAGAATGATTATGCAAATGATGTGAACAAAATGATGTTTCATTACATAGATAATGTGGTCATAAAATTATTTTATATTGATTCAAAAATGACTATCAATCATTTAATATGTGTATAAATGAACATAAGGACCTATGGCATGTAAGGAATTGATTTTGATTAATATTATACATGAATCAAAGCATGGTTAGGGTGCCCAAAAGGATTGTCTCATTTTATATTCATTGGACCCCCTCACTTAAACATGTTGTTGAAATTTAATGACACATTCATATTGAAAGTTTGATTTTATTCATAGATAGATATATTACAAAGGTATTATTCTATGTATAGAATGTTAAATTTGAACAAGTTTAAGGATCCCTACCAAGTTCTTGAAAAAAATTTAAAACTTTGTCTCACAAGAAAAAAAAGTTGAAAGCATAATGAATATCTAAACAATATTTTTTTGGCCTAAGATTTTTACTGCTAACACCTTATGTGTTCATGTGTATAAAATGTATGAATGTGACAAGAACCAAATGCCCTATTGTAATGTAAAAAGTTTCAAAAAATCAAAATTTTGGAAATTTTTAGCCATTAATAGAATATGACCCACATTGAATAAATTTTATTATTCTCATTTTCATAAGGGGAAAAAAAAAAACTTTAAAGGCCTATAAAAAAATTGGAACAAAATTATTTCATTTGATATGAAAAAAAAAGGTGAAATGTAATATAGGTCATTGGAAAAGTGAAGAAAAAGGTGAATTTTGAAATCCTTGAAGTGAATATGTCGCAACCCCACTTTGAGGGAAGTGTGAGGTCGCCATTCACACTCCCGAAAATGGGACTTAGGAGTCCTCTGGGACTTCCGAAAACTCAGAACACGATTGCAAGGGTCAAAAGTTAAGATTTAAAATTTAATTAATTATTTGACAATTTGCTGCCAAATCCAATCAGGGAGTCCAGTACGCTTTCATACTTCTATTTTGGGCTTACAGACCCATCACACCTAGTTTTTCTGGCTCTACTACTCCCCTGAATTTTATTCTACCTTCTTCCTTTCTTGACTCTTTCACACTTCAAGATTTATCCACAAGGTTCTTTGGCAAACCGCCATCAGCAAGCTTCTGCTGGTGGAAATTAATGTGGTGTCACTAATTCAAAATTTGAGAGAAATTAATTAATGCCTTCAAAATTAAATGGAATCCTGAAGAAATCAAGCCTCTAACCAAACAACATTTAGAGACTTCTTCCGAAATTATTAAATTATTATTGTTATTATAATTTTTAAAAATGGCATCCTTATTTTGATTAGGCATATTTGCATGTGATTAATACTCACTTCTTTCACTTTCATTCATTTACAATGTTATCAACATTTCTCCATGGATGATTCAATATCATAAAGCACTTGGGAAAAGATTATAGTGTACGTGGATGGCACCTTATGTCCATGAATTTCCCTCCTAGAAATTGAGAGTGATATTATGCCTACTTCTCAAGGATGGGAGGGAAATTATGCCTGCTTATAGATGTAAGAACCCTCCTACTAGTGAGGAGTAGGCATAAAAACTCTCCTATTCATAGGCCTCATGATCTACATAGGTTTGGTTCATGATAAATTTTTGCCTCATGCTTTATAATAGGAAAAGCCCATGGGTGGGGGACATTCCCAAAATGTGGGGCTGGACTTGGCTCTTGCCTCGTCCTAGCCTCCTTATTTTTAGAATGCCACAGCCTAGGGCTTTACCCTACACATTCATCATTCTCCATGCTCCTATATCCACTCAAAAGTGTCCTTAATGTGTCAGGCGTAACCCTAAACTCTCCCACACAAGATCCCTTCAGGGATACTCATGGGTATAATAATGTGTCCTCCAAATAGACACAGGAAATTTCTCCCAGTGGTTACACTATGGAGGGAGGTCTCCTCCAGAAGGAGTCACCTAATTTTCAGGCCTATGCCCTTGGACCTGTCACCCTGAAGGCTACGACCCTCAAGTTAGGAAGGCCCTTCAGAGTATGCCTTCCCCAGCCTAGAGTATGAAAGCATTTTATTGGCCTTGCCTACCGACGAGGCAACGCTATTGTGTTTAGATTCATTATAGAGTATAGTAGCTTAATGGATCTTAGCCCTTACGTAAATAGGTCTATTTCTATATGAGGATATTTGAAAGATGATATTTTGGCTTGTGTTGAAACTTGAGATTAGTTATAGAGTTATAATAATATCTTGAAGGATTTTGTTTCTTTTAGAGGATCTTTTGAAGATTATACTTTTGCATGGTGAAATATTTGAGTTCCCCTAATTCTTCTTTTGCCTTAAGATACATACTTTTTCATGTAATTGGCAAGGCCACATTATGACACACCCCATGTTTGAATGGTGGAAGGTTTGCCTGTGAATGGTGAAAGGTCCCTTCAAATCATAAAAGCGTCTTTTGGCATGGGTAGGTGCTTTCATATACAAAGAATAAAACCTCGGAGTACTTTCCATATAGTTTAAAAACATAGGTACCCTAGTATATCTTGGCAACTTCAACCCTAATTACATTATTTATAGAAATTTTCAAAAAAATTAAATTTATTTATTTATTTATTCCAAAAGAACAGAATTGTGAAGGAAAATAGAAGGGTTTATGAAAATAATTCTATTTTTGGATATGGAATCTTCAAAATTAATTAAATGATGACCCTATACCAGACGTGTGTGGAAGCTGCCCCTATATTCTGGTATGTAAGAGAATCCCACGCTTCGAAACAAAATGTTGACGTCCATCCAATTTCGTTCGTCTGGACGATTTCCCGGGTCTAGTTTGAAATTCACGGTGACACGTGAGAGACGAATCGTGATTTCAGCAACTTCCTCGTCGCCGTTTCGTTGTCTGGACGAATCGAATGTGCGTCCGACTATTGGAGTTCGTTCGTCGGAGCAGGAATCTTCAACGGACACGAAGAAAGAGTGGTTGTTTTTGCTGTTGTGTGTTGGCCTTGCTCTTCCACTTCCTCACTCTTCCTCGATCTTCCGTGCTCCTCTTCGTAGCTTCTTCATCATCTCCCACGCCATTCACGCATGTCATTGCTGTTGTTCCATCTGTATTTCCTGTGCTGTACTCACGCACACTAGGTCTTCTCCATTCCTGAAACCGCCGCATACCTATGCATGCATGTTCCATCGCTCAGTCTCTGTGGAGAGGTTTCTTAGATTCTTTCGATACCTAGGTATTCAGCAGATGCGGATTGCACCGTCTGAAAGAAAAATGTAGGTTTTCAGCGAAAGACATGAATGCATGAATCTCGAAAGGAAGGTTTACGCCGTTGTAGCAAGCTGATCTTGAGTCCAAATAGAATGAGGTAACTTCTGCCCGTTGATCCTTGACTCCATGCTCATCCAGATACATTGTTTTGGTAAAGTAGGATAAGCACTCTGTTGTTAACGAAGGGAAGGCTTCCTCTGAAGCCAAAAGAAAGGCTTTTGGCGTTTAAGCTTTAGAGATATGATCTCTGAGAGATGATTGAGGACATGTACGAGATTCAATTGGTTCAGAGCTTTTCACCCCAAGGTCATCTCAACTTGAGAATCTCCCACTTGAGACTGAATTCTCTCTGTGGTTTCACCGTGAAGGTTTTTGCTTAAACCCCGCCACCAGCGAGTATCTACAGTGGTATGTTGAGCGTATACTCTCTTTCACCAAGGCCTGTCTATTATCTGGAAGCCACGAATATCAAATGCAATCATGTGTCACAACCGCCATCTCATGCTCATTTGCATATCAGACGGGCCTCCACAATGGGGTGGAGCAGTTCAGTGACATGCTGGAGAACAGGCCCAGTACTGAATCCAGCATCCTTTGTCTGGTATGAATTTGAGTGAACTAACCTTCTCGTGGCTTTCTTAGAGTCCAGTATAAAATATGTAGAGAATTGAGTTATGCACGAAACTCACTCCTGTATGTATAGGTTGTCCTTTTATGAAATTGGTGGCAATTTTCCATTTGAAACTGGTGTCTAATTTCTCACATTTATATGGATCTAGGGCTGGAGATCCTGATCAAGCCAGTTCTGTGTGAGTAATGGACAGGAGGGAAGCTCTGAGAACATCAAAAAATGGTAGCAAGTGGGAAGCAAGGGACCATGAACAGAGCACCATAGTTAGAAGATCTTGTTATGTGTGGCTGGGAGGCTTCTTCCAGAGAGAGAAGCCACAGCCACATCATGAACAATCAAACTCTCCACTACTGGAACTCCGATTCAGGCTGTTTGTGTCAGTACCAAGCAAGGATTCTTGTATGGGGAGGATCTGGCCACCCAATTGGCTTAGGCTCTTGCACCAATGTCATTCATGGCTATCAGAGCCTGTCCAAGGTTGGTAACACAACCTTCTGTGTTGTTTATGTGCTTTAAAATCCCTATTTCCTTTCAGTACTCTTGTAGATCCTGACAACTCAGACAATTCTGTATTCACAATGACATTGCAATTCCATTTGTGCTGGATGTTAATAAACTGCATATCTCTGCAATCTTGAATCTTTTCATTCAGAGAACCAAATTGCACTGCAGGTGGTGGAGGCTTCTTTGGCAATGGGAACAGGAATGGGAGTGGCAACAACAAATACCTAATTGGCTCTTGGGATGATGGTGGTGATGATGATCTGAGTCAAAAGGATGGTAGATTTGGCAAGAGCAGACTGACTATATACCATTGGTGGGCTGTGAGCCTTGCTGTTGGCTGGGGATTGATTTGGGTACTTGGATCGTTCAGTGGAGCCCCTTGCCCTGCCTCCTTGCCTGTATCTCAGATTGTGGATTGTTTGCTCTGGCTTGGACTACTGTGGTGCTGGCTTACATTCCTTCTTTGGGTTGCAAAAATGGTGCTCCTTGTTGCTGGTTGGTGTCTTGCTCCTAAAAACCTCAGTCTCAATTCATTAAGCTTGAAGAATTTGACATCCAATTGGAGTCCTGACAGGCAAGTTCTTGTCTGGGCCAAGCTTGATGAAAGGATGGCTAGGAACATAGGGGCAGTACCATTTCTTGTGTTTTCTATCTTTTTCATGTCTGATCTATTCCACTTTGTGAAGGAGCTCAATGTGATGTCAACGGTCAGTGCTCATCTAGCCAATGTTTATGACCGTGTTAAAAGGGGCAACTGCAACCTGAATTCAGGGGGGTTTAGTAGAAGGAAACAAAGGCTGGAGATTAGATCACCCCCAAAAAGAAAGTTATAAATAGATTTTCCTGTGTTGGTTTCCAGAGAAAATAGTTCAAAAGCTGTGATTATTTGGGCTTGTAACTACCAGTGTACATAATAAAGCAGCCAAGACTATGGGAGCACCATTTCATTGCTTTTTGAAGTTGCTTTATCTTAATGAAAGCACAACTCAAGATGTTACTCTGAGGGACATTTGCATTGAAGAAATGATCCACTAATGTGCACCTGAATGCTGCAAAGAGTCAACAATCAATGTAAGAGTTGCATTTTACTCAAGAACACAACAGGGTATCACCCTTCACCGCAGCCATCAAATGCACATCAGTAAAGTTATTTCTACAATCAGCTACACAATGACAAATCAGCAGTTCTCAACAGAAGTTAAATTCAAACATGCAAGGCTTGAGTGCAATGACTGACAAAAAAGGATTTCTGTACACTGTATTTGAGGTAAGGTTTATGTAACTTCCTAAATGACTCACAAATTGGAGCATTTCAAATTTCAAATTAACAATGTCGGCAGAGTTTTCTAGATTTATAAGCAAATGATTAGTACTCTTCCACTTTCCCTACTTTGAAACAGCTTATTGCCCAGTGCCACTCCTGTTTTCTAATTACTTCATTATTTTATTGCAAGGGCAGAGTCATAAGGACATCACACCTTCACAAGGTACAGATCAAGACGATGGTATACCAAGAACACAGTGACCAGGACAGCACAACCAAAAGCATAAAGGAACTGATAGCTACAGAAGCCGAGCCACTGAAACAAACCCCTGGAGGGTGGGCAAAAGTCCAGTACTCCAGAAGATAATTGAGATGATTTCATGGCCTCTTCTTAACTCTGTTTTTCTCTGCTCATGAGGCTTTCTATGTACACTTGATATTGATTGATGGATTGAATATTTAGATCAACAAAGATCTTCAGAAAATTGACCATCCTGCAGCAAGTCCAAAGAATCACCATACAGTCAAATAGCATGGTACTAACATGGATCAGAGAGCATCTGTGTAGAAAGGTTACACTGTGATCAATTCCCTTCTAGCTTCCACAACTAACAATCAGGTTTCAACACATTACAATGACCTCTCAACCCTGCACATCTGGGGAAACAAAATGAAAGGCATCACAACAACTCAAAGCTCTGAACAATCCTCATTTCCCTCATGCTGAAACATAGGTCCATTTCTTTTACCCTCCTCATGCATCCCAAATTGACAATCAATCATGGTCATACATCCTAAAATTTTCTTGCTCAAATATATAGAGACAAGACAGGACAGGATCAAGCATACATATTGCTGCTGTAACATTGCTACCTGCAATTGCCCACCTTGATTCATGTTTGCCATCTGCAAATCCCACAACACTATTGCAAGCATACTCTGACATTAAAATACTCATCCAGCTTGGTGTCTTGTTCCCAACTTCTTGAATTTACAAGCTGCCTGTATAGTAGAGAATGTAGCATAGGTAACAAGAACCTCTCCAATCTATCTGTCTGTGCTAGGATTCGTTGGACACCAAAAAAGGGCACAGAGACCAAACCGTGCTGGACGGTAAAAGTGATGATTGGGCATTTACACACAGATGATTCATAGATCCAAGCTGGATTCAGCTGGGAGTCCCTTGACTGACAAGTGTGTTTTGCTGTGTTGCTTGCAGTTGTGATCTTTGGAGCTACTGATGCAGATATTGCTGCTGCAAAGACTGCTGCTGTCCTTGGGGTTGTTGGAGAGCCTGCCGGTCCTCACAGTGCAGTCTATGGTTTACAAAATTCCTCTAAGAAAATAACTCATTTCCTCACTAGTTTCTATTTATCACAATTTCAAAGACAAGCACTAAACAAAGATATACAAGATGGCAGCTGGGTACAGATAAAAGCTGCCAGTTTCAGTTTGCCCTCAACAACAGTGTGATGATGACAGAAAGGACAAACAACAAAGATCATGATGGATAACAGGATAAGACAAAGGCCAGAGTTGTGATGAAAAGCAATTCAAATAATCTACTAAGTGAAAAACAAATGGTCCCAACAAATAAATCACATAGGCAACACACACATGATACAGATACATGAGATATTTCGACAATAAATCAATGTGAACTCTGAGGAAATCAGGAAATCAGAGTAGATGGTAACATAAAGGTTCACAATTGAGGAACCAGGCATATTCCCAATCAAGAGCAAGAGAAACCTGGTATTGAAGCTGCTGCTGCAACTGTAGGAATTGATCCTGACAAGATAAGACAGTGTCAGGCTTTTACAGTTGCTTCACAGGTATAGTAACAGACTGGAGTGCAATGAACAATCAAATACAGGAGCAGAGAAGCCCCAACCTGCTGTAATTTGGCTTGTTGATGATGTTGTAGCAAATGCTGCTGTGATAATTGTCATTGCTACTGAACATTTGCTTGGGCCTGTCAACATCAGACATGGATGTATCAGTGCTCTCTCTAGCCTGGCACTCCCTGCTCACTGCCCGCTAATGCATACAGCCAAGGAAAGTTCATTTTTATTCATTTGCTCAAAAAAGAGTTCACTCACTAGTGGAAGTCATTCAGACGTTACGCGTATTAAATGCAGTACCTGAGGCACTGGAGGGGTTCCAGGCTATCAAAGTTGCTGGCTTTGCTGCACCTGAGCGGACTGCAGCTGTTGATTTGCAGCTGTTGGAACTATTATTGCCTTTGCATGAGAGCTTCTTGCTGTTGCTGTTCTTGCTGTAGTTGCTGCTGTTGAAAAGGGATGTTCACATTTCCCATTCTAGATCTTGGGGAATTAACAAACAGTCCAGATGAGGCAGCTGATGCCATGCCAGGGACAGTCCCAGTACCCATAACATTCTATAGAGGATTGCACAACTCAGACCAGGGTTGGTCAACTGCAGCCAATATAGTGAACTCCTCGTTAGTCCTGCTTCAAAAGGTCTCACTGTAACCACAAAATCTGTACAGTTTAATCATGAGGGTGACAATTAAAACATGGGTTGACTTCATGGACCCTGAACAGCCTGTCCCAAATAAGTTCTTGCCATGGTAATTGAAAGCATGACAAGCTTCAGTTTGAAAGAACAAAAAATCTGTGAGTAAACAACAGGTATAGGGTTTTCAGTATGTGGTTGTTCTCTATGCCCACAGCTGGTGAAGCCATGACCTGTGACCAGAAAATATAATCAAGAAACTACAGGAAAGAAACCCAGTATAATGGCTTTCAGCAAAACACTTGCATGTCCACACTGTGCAGCTGGCTCAAGAGCAAAAGGATTTGGGGCTTCAAAGACAATAGGACAACAAGCAGGGACAAAACTGGCTCTGATGCAGCTACTGATCTGATTAGGAATCATACCTGCTGAGGCACAGGTGGTCCTATAAGTTCACTAGATGGCAACACTCACAATGATCCTCTCTCTGAAGCCCAAACCTGCCAACAAATACAACCCCTGGTTGTCAATGAATCTAATCAGTTGACAAAGTAAAAGCATAGTTGCAATGATAGTGTCACCGAGTCCTAGGACACACAATACACAGAGTCTGGTGCAGGAAGTACCATGAAGAAATAGGTTAAAGACAGAAAGATTCCAGTAGCCACCATATGTGATGCACAATGCAAGACTGCTTGCTTAAGTGTGCTGGCACCCACAGGTCCCTGCTGAGTTCTGAGTCTATAGAACTTGTGGGCCTCTTGCAGCACTTTGTCTGCAGCATTGCACACTGATCCAACCATCTCTATTTGCCTCTGATGGTGAAATAACCAGCAAGCACAAAAACTTACATGCAGCTTCCACTCATTAATGCCTGCAAAGATGATGAAGAATCTCCATTCGACACATGCCTGGAGAAGGGCATATCTGCTTATATACCATGGAAAAGGATTGGCAAGTAGAACCATGAAAATATTGACTGAAAAAAATCAATCCCTCAAATTCCAGCTTACCTGAATATTTTCATTCTGCAATTGAACAGGAAGTCTGGAAAACGCCTGACAAAATCTGTTCCTTCATAGTGACCTCGTCTGCCGCCATCTCTGGTAGCCGCTTGGATGACAGCAGTAAATGCAATACTGCAAACTAAAACTACACAAAAACAACTACATCATCAATCCCCTCTCTCCCCTTTCCTCTACACCTCTCCATACGAGCAACTTCTCCATCCATAACTCAGGCATTTTCCTTGCCCAATCTGACACGTTGCCGAACACAAATTTGATGCATGTACACATTGCCTCTCAGCAATCAAGTAGATGTGGAAAAGTCCAAATGCAAGATGTGACCATAGAAATGTACATATTGAGTTCTGTTGCGTTTGTGAAACCGTGGGAAGACGTATTAGGTAGACATAATAATGTTTAGCGAGCACTCAAAAGACAGTGCTCATCAAAATATCAGCCATGTCCTCATCCAAGTTGCAGCAAACTTATGAAAGTAAGCTTCATTTCATTTTAGCCATGTCCTTATCCAAGTTGCAACAAACTTGTGAAGGTAAGCTTCATTTCATTTCGGCTTGTACAAGCAAAGCATCTATGCCTTGGGCATACAGAGAATCATGTAGAGGCGTAGTGATTGGGGTCTAGTGATTAGCAATATCACATGTCAACAAGAAATTGCATTCCCACCCCCACATCATGCTCAAAATGCATCCTTGCCCACACAAAACTTGGCATATATTTTCTCAAACTACCCATATCTTTACGATCCATGTAAAGTCGATCAATTCATTCAACTACTTGACTAAACACATTACACACAAAACCCAACTCTCCTCGTTTGGAAAAGTGGATGTGCATTCAAGCGTAGCGTAGAACCCACCATAGAGAGGAGCCGTGATCCTAAGCTCGTGAAAAGATGCAACTCCATCGTTCCGGCGCTTACCTCATCAATATTGCTCTGTCCAAACCTAGAGGTCGAGTAGGTAGTGTTGAGAACCCTGGTGATTCACAGAACCCTATTGACAAAAGTGTCGTACCCTAACAGCTAGGGTTATCAATAACAGTACGTCTGGGCAATCAACAGGTCAGTGTCCACATCTGTTACTGTTTATACCCATAAAAGATTATTGGAAACGTTTCCTAACGTGACAGCATGCCATTGGACAAGAGCTCCACGTATCTTTGTACCTTATGCTATTTTCGTACCTCGCTAAATTTTTTTTGCATGTTCCTGGTCGCTAGTTGGCTAAACCTCATATCTCACTCTCTTTTGTGTCCCGTAAGTCGTAAGCTTAGCACTCTAGGGTTCCTTACAATAATTATGTCCAATAAGCAACTTGAGCATACTAATTTGCGGTTAATAGTCTCAACACTGACATGCCTCCACTATTCACAATAACTTAGGTACTTGTTATTTACCTAGTCCATAACCTATGGCCCACCATTTCATCAGAACATTTTGATGTGTCTTCTCCCTCCCATCTCCCTTTGTCTTGCTCTGATCTGATTCATAACGACTGTAATGAGAATCGCACTTTGATTTGGCTATCAAGTCACCAGTTACAACGCATAACCTTTGACTTGGATTTGAGTAGTCACCTACTAGTTAGCACAAGGTACGAACATTGGATCTCATTAGGCGCAATGACTATGTAACCGGCGAGAGCAGGCCAGTTATGGGACATAACCGGTGACGCCACCAGACAGAACCACATAGTGGATGGGTGGGATTTCACTTTCTCTTCACTCTTTTCTCATTCTTCACTCCTCTCCTACATTCGTTCTCACTTGTGTTCGCCATCATTCCCTCTCATCTGTGAGTTCTGTGTTCGTCCTGTGTGTTGCAAATCTTTCAGGTGCATTTTCCTCTTGCTTTGCTAAGATTTTCCTATGGTCTGTTATCGCTCCACTTTGATAAAGAACTTGAAGAACTTGCGTTGTAGCGTAGCGAAGCGCAACTTGAAGAGCTTGATAAAACGTGCATTGAAGCGTAGCGAAGCGCGGTGAAGTAAGGGGGAGGAATGATCCCACTCGTGGATGATGGAAATTGAAGACAGACTCTTGTGTCCATTTTCTTGTGTTTTTAGTTTAACATCGAAGTTTATATTAAAATGCTTAAATGTACAGTTGGTTAGAAGTTTTTGCTTGGATGTTACAAAGCATTGGACAAGGGAGAAGAGAGATTCACTTGGTAATTGGCAGCATGACTACTGTTTTGGCGACTCACTGTTACTGGTTGCTTTGCTTTTGCTGACACGATCTTCACTAGAATTGAATAAGGAGCGAGCAACGTTCCCACAACATGCTTTTGTGTGCACAAAAGCTGTAGCTATTGCATATATGAAATGCTTAAGGATTTATTCACTTGTAAGTTGTGTACCATAGAATAGTTTGTCATTCGCAACTCCAAGACTTTCTTTTAGGGAGCTACACGTAACCGAAATATGAAAACTGGGGGATTGCCTAAAAATTGAGAATACTCTAAAAGAGACAGTTGATGTGAACCTCAAACCAACACGGCAACCAGCAATTTGCCTCCGAAATCTTTGTGTTAGCTTCTTCATTGAGCATCTACCAGAACTCAATGGCTCGTTGATGGCATCTAGAACAACTCATGATCAGCAACAATCAACTATCCGGAACAACTCTCAGAACAACTCAGTTAACCTCACAATTCCGAGCAACAAACATCAAGGGTAAATGACCATGTGCATAAGACACTTGTTGTCTGTCACCCATTTGGAATTTTGTGATATCCACCACTTTGTCAAAGGCCCTCCCAACCATTGCTTGCATTCTATGTTCAGATCCATGACATCATTACTCTCCCAAAATGCCCCTCATGTTGCTGCCCCACTTGCGACAAGGTGAAGGTTCCTTTTGGCAAGGACAAAAGCAGCATCTAGCATCTCATGAAGTTCCACATAGCTCAGCTCTTGGACCTCTTTTCTTTCCATCAACTTTGCAGATTATCAGGGAATTTGGAAATGAGAGAAAGGCTGATGGGCCTTTTGAACTAAAAATGACTCTTAACCATGCAATCTAGAGACCTTCTTGTAGCTAGGTCAACAGTTGTGGTGATTCAGTTTGCTCTAGTAGCCATGAACACGCATTGTCTGGAATAAGGCAGCTGGTGGCTTCAGAGTGGCTTCAGGCATTCAAGACCATTGCCTGTAAACTGCCTTTGTCTGCTTCCATTACTCTCCACCTATCTCACACCCTCTGTTACACTTCGCGCACATTGCCTACCAGTCTTAAAAATCCTCTGCTACACTTCAAGCACATTTGCTGCAGCAATTTCAAAGAATTAATGGTAATGATATTCCCTGCCTTTTTCCATAGCCACTTTTGGATTCCATTTTCTCATGATAGCCAAAGGTCCTGAGCTTCCATGCTAGGCAAATGGATGGCACAAGAGAACCTACATCTAATTGCAAAACCTTCCACCTCTGATGGGTTCCAGAAGGTGGCCATCGATCTTTTCTCCTCCAACTTGAAAGTGCAAGATTTTGAGGATTCACCCATACTATGCTCTACTCTCATTTGCTTGTGCTATAATTTGCAATAGCTCCAGCTCCTTAGAATTCCCTAAGCCTATGCACAGAACCACAAGACCACCAGCCGTGTCAATGATTGCTCAATCCTAGCACACACTTGAGCTCAATTCTTGATCAAGTATCTTTATCAACACAATCTATGCAAAGACTTTCTTTGCAGTAGCAACTCCTTTCAATCTAGAAGTAGAATCCAGACAAATGGCAGCGGAGATTTCTTACCTTCAAGGCGTTGGAGAAATCCCTTGCCATTCATAATGAGAACAAGTACTAACCATTCATGGTGCGTCTTAAGGGTAAAGGCCAAAGGCCAAGTCCATTTTCAAGAGGCCCACGTGAACCTTGACAGTTCACTGGCTCTTTTCACACAGAAGACATATACAACTTACCTAACCACATTTTTCAACTACCAACCCCTATGTTGTTTGAAAGCTTATGTATCCAAATTCTTCATGAGTCCTAGAGCCCTGCCACTGCACGTTTGTAAAGGATATCAATTCCTCTGCAAAGCGAGGGAACGTTTTATTTTTCAAATGTTCCTACCCAATGGGTGTGTGTGAGGTTTCACAAATTTTTCTACAAAAAGTGTGTGTGCGAGCTTTGGGCATGGTAAGCCCCTGGGAGAACGCATTACCAGAGCTGAGGCCATGCTTTGCTCCGCCTCACACAGGCCCGTTATTTTGGTAGTGGCCTCCGCCTAGGGCCTTACACATGACATTGTATTTTAAGAGTAGCTTATGTCCATGAATATCCCTCCTTCAAATGAGGAGAAACATTATGCTTACTCCTTAAGAGTGGAAGGGATCCAACTCCTTATAAATGTAAGATCCCTTTGCACTCTTAAGGAGTAGATGTAACAATTCCGATTTCGATGCCTCTAATGATGTACATATATGTTTTGCTTCATCAAAGGCCTTCCTGCATCACAGGGTACTGCCTCATGCTAGGCCCCTAATTTTGGGAATGCCCCCACCCTGGGGATTTACCCCCACACATGTGAACCTGCAACAATATCTGCCGAATCATGACTGCATCATGACTGTTCAAGTTTCACCATAACAACAACTTTCAACTACTGAAGAGCTAAGTTAGCAACATTATTGGCTTGTCTTTTGCAAAAATAAGGTATTTGGCAAGTAACCCCGGTTCCCCACAAAGGAAAATGGCTTTTTTTGGACAGATGGCATAGAAACTTGGCTTTAAAAAACATCCCAGAAAATGGCAAATTTTGGACAGATGACTCCACTCCCACCCAACGCCCTCCCCCCCTCCCCAAGCCTGGGGCCTAAGTATGGCCAAATCTTATCACAGGTGTCCAGAGTCAAGAGGAAGAGAATCTTATCTAAGGAATTAGAGGGAGAAAGGAACATCAGTAATAGGCTCTTTGGATTCATTCATCATCATAAGCACATGAAACTTGGGCTTTCAGATTTTGGCATTATTCACCTTTGATTGTAGTCCTAAGTATGAAAGTAGGCTATGATAGGAACAAATTTCCTTTTTCCAAAGTACATACAGGAAAAAAAAATTCTACCCTACTATTAGACTCTAGTCAGTTTTTGGCAATTGAAAGTGCACCAAGAATGTGGGTTATTGTTATGAGGTAATAATAATAAGGCACTTTCATGATTTCAAACCATAATCATCAAATTTCTAATCAGCAATGTCATAAGTACTTAGTAAGTACTCCCCAGTTTTGGCTCACTCTGAGTCTCTGCACCCAGAATTTAAGTGTGTGTGTTGTGATGTAAAACACTCCAAGAAATTTCATGATATATTTGGAGGCCACCTTGTATTGGTGAATACCCCTCCTTAAAAGAGGATGAATCTTAAGATGCATAAGAGGTTAACAGCGGGATGAAGCTTATGCCTATAATTTATGCTACATGTGGAATAATAGTAGGATGTTTGTTTGTATATATCACTACACGCAAATGCTGGCTTGCCACATTGTATCTTGATACATGCGATTTTCGCCACAAACCCAAGAAAATCCAAGAGCCACAAGAGTGACAAGTGGTCAGGATTACTTGGTACGTGTTGGGAAAGGGCTGGGAGTTGGATATGAAGAGGGGTTGGCATGGGGGGTGGAGCTGGCACAGCCATTGTGGCAAAGAAAAAGGAGGTGGGGTCATTGCCTCGTACGCTTTTTTTTTAATCTAGTCTATCTATAAACTTTGGTGATGATGATGACGTTCATGGGTATTCCATGACATGTGAGGGTCTGTAGAAGAGAGTAAAAAATATTTTCAAACCAATAAAATGAATACAATACAATTCAATTCAATTAGGAGGGAGGGAGGAGAGCCTTTTATGTGATTCTTATGATAATCTCATTATTGTTGTTGCGGTCATGTGTTTTTTACAAAACAATGGCATGAGGCAGCCAACCCCTTAAGTCCTCCTGCAATGGCCTTGGACATAGGCTTCTATCAGCTTTGTCTGTGAGGGTGAGATTACAAAACAACTTAGTTTCCATTTGGTCACATATTTTGAGAATTGTTCACCTGATATTACTCTGAACTGTGAGATCATTTCTTGAGAATTTCATGAAAATATTTTCTATTTTGCTCAGTTGAAATGGGGCAGAGCCATTTATGCAACAGTTTGCTTGTTACTAGTTGTTAGATATTATTACCCTACACATAGTTCATCAGTTCATATTCTTCTTTTTCTTCTCCAAAAAGAAATAAAGTACATTTGAAGGGAAAAAAAGAAAAGTCAGGAATAAGAAGGGAACCCAAAGCATGTCAGATTATGGAGCCAGCGAACATGCCAGCGCCCAGGCATAGGAATATATTGCTGATCATAAAGAAGAATCCAATAACTTACTTTCCGGTATGGAAGTGTCCCTGCTCTTGTAGTACATACGTGACCATCACAGGACGGATCAACAAGAGTTCACTCCTGTACTCAGGTTTGAGCCATGGATGAGAGTGTGGGCATTCACATTAAAGGTATCCCTAAAGTCAGGCGATTAGGAGGTGAGAACAACCAGTTTCAGCACAATAAGGCATCAAATGCATAACTGGGAGTGAAGAATTATGCACAAAACAAGAAGAATCCAATAGCTTACACCTTATCGTTATGAAATGTAGGTGCTCTTGTAGTATGAATGTGACTAGCAGCATGGGACTGGACAGACAGACATGAGTTCACTCATTTGCTCGAGTTTGAGCCATGGATGGGGGGTTGTGGCCATGTACATGCATGAATCAATTATAATTTCTCGTCTTCTTTTCTTTTCTTTCTTTTCTTTTTTTTGGGGGATTTCAGTGTTTCCCATGTGAGGGAAAGGTGGGTACGAAAAACTAACTTCGCAAAGGGGAGTTGCAAGTACAATTTTTTCTTTTTCTTTTTGACAGTTGAATGGCAACTTCCAAGCTTTGCGAGTATAGGACAGACAGACCTTTGTAACCAAATCCAGGTCCCAAAAGAAGACGGTACGTGGAAGCCTCTAATTTTAAGACCCGGAGCGAAAAGGGACCTGCTAAATCCTGCAAAAAATCGACCGACCAAAAACCTCTACACAACTACCATATATTTCTAACTAATCAAAACTACAGACCCACCGGTGAAACTTACTGACCTACTTAAAATCCATGTTACGGTTTTACGTTCTACCTTCTGATAAACCCTAGTTCTAAAACTTTAGTTTTAACCCCCGGGTTAAATTCCCATCTTGTCCTCTCCTTATTGGCACTGGAGATTTTACTGTATTACTACTATCTTGTCAGATTTTGCTCCCGCCCTTTTTCTTGCCAGCTACCGGTGGGGTTTTGCCCACCTGCCCACCTAGCGTTTTCCCGGGTGGGTGTGCCCGTGTCTCTTCGTCTTCGTCTTCTTCCTGACGAAGTAGGTAGAGACCCACGCTTCCTGTGACGAATTCTTCGTGGGTTTTCTCTTAGCGCAAAATTCTAAACTTCTCGTCATCGTCGTTGCCAGTACCTTGGCTTCGGATTCAAGCTCATGGTTGCAAGCTCTCGGCGGAGGGGTAGTGTGCAGTCGTGAAGCTAGAGTGTATGACACCTAAGCTTATTGCTATGCCTCTAGTGTGTATTTAAGCTTCGGGGAGTGCGCTGTTTTTTTTTCCCCCTTTTTTTTTCCTTTTTTTTCGCGGGAGAAGTTGAGAGGGAGGGCCTTTTTGGGTTGTCTACCACGAAGTTCCATGGGGGCGCTATTTTCAAGTACCAGTTGTTGCATTCGGGGCTCGGGTTGAAACTAGAAACAACATGTTCCCAGGAGCATAACTAGTAGCTTTTCATGCCTAGCAAACCCAAAGGCTCTAGCTTTTGGGTTTGGTTTTTTGGGTGCAGGATTTGTGGAGAAGGAAGTGTTTTTGTTGGAGAAAGTAATTTGGGTTGGTTTATTATGCCCTGATATGTGTTTTGCAGTTAATCCGACTTTGGTAAGGTGTGATTGAGAATTGGAACATGAATGGCGCCAGTGGCTGTTTGTGTGAGAGATCAGACCTAGTACTTCTTCGGAGCATGACGTACTTCTGTTGCGGGGTTTCTTCATTGAGGAAGAGTGTTGGTGGTGGTTGTTGGAGGACGAGTACTAGGCTGCTCATGCGTTGCCATTTCAGCTCAGGAATATGAAGCAGCAGCTGCTAAGCTTGATGTTGTGGCGGGGAAGATGTTCGCATTTGAACGCATAGCTGCAAGCCATAATGGTGGCCAAATTACGTGCGCATGTAGCAGCAGCAGCGCCCACCCATTCTTACGTTCCTTCGAGCACAGAGCGAATTTGGAGGTACAGTAGTAAAGGTGGGAACAACAATTTGGGACGACAACAAGGTTTGCAGGGGTCGTCGTCTGCCACGAGTTTTGTAAATTTGGAGAACTCTTCACTACCATGCGTGGTGTGTACTTCGGGCAAAGTTGTTTCCAAGCTGAGGAGGCAGCAGCAGCAGCGATGCATGAGGTTTTCAGAGTTGCGCGACTGTGCCATGGCCAGAGCAAAGGGCATGGGCAGCAGAGCCACGGAAAAAATGAGGTTAGAGATGATGCAGGGCTCGGGAGAAAGGACTGAAGCTCGTCAAGGTCTGAGAATGGAAGAGCAGCAAGAACGATTTATGGGCCGGCAGGCTGCAAGGGGGAAATTGCGTGGGGTCGAGGTGCGGGGACTCAGGATACGTGATAATGAGCCGCTGCAGGAATCTAATGATGAGAGAGAGCAGTGGTGCAAGAGGCTTGGATTATGCGAATCAGGGGCTAGGGTAGCACAGAGCCGACAATACAAAGGAAAGCGTGCAAGGGTGGATGAGATCCCTGTGTCAGAACTTACCAAGATTCAGGAGCTGAAATTCTCTGGAGACATGTGGGAAGGCGATTCTGGACCTCAGGTGTTGGATCTGCAGGTGCGTGTGTGTGTTTTCTGTTTTTGAGTTAAATTTCACATGTTTCCTCAGAAAAGCCTTTGGATTGGGAGAGAAAGAGGATGTTGAGAGGGTTGAGGATGCAATGGCACAGGCTGCTTGCTTGCTTGGTGATGATCCCCATTCAGTTTCTCAGGGAAATGCCACATCTCCTAAGAATTGCATGTACTTGGCTACACCAGATCTTGGACAAGAGCTCTTCTTTGCAAGTATGATAGTTTTTCATTGGGAGGAGTTTTTAGGGTTGATGAAACCCCAGCTTGCAGTATTGTTTCTCCCATTGCAATAAACATGCATTAGTTGCCCTAGAATTTATCCTTTAACAGAGCTTTCTGTTTTCGTTGATCTAATTGTCCACCCCACTCTCGTGTTGATTTTCTTTACATTTGTGCAGAGAGCATTGTACTGGTTTGGCCATCTTCCTACTCGAACTTGCTTAACAGCGTAAGCAACCTTTACTTGCATTGTCCAATGTGTATACATGATGTTTACAGGAAGCTATCTGCACAAGACTCTCTCCCCTTGAAACCTTGATTGCAAAGGCAATCAAATCCTTTAATGTTAGGATTTGGTGGCTGCAAATCAATTTGTGCAGGTATTTTGGACCAGAGACAACAGAGGCATTGCAGCAGTTTCAGATGGTGCATGGAGTGCCAAGCACTGGTGTCTGGGGTTCCTCATCCCGGCAGGCCCTATGGAAGCATCTCTGTGCTGAGAGTTGTGAATCATCAGTGCGTAAACACTCAGACTATCAGCTCATTTGTGTTTAGCGGAAGCTTAAGGGCTGAAGAGGTGGCATTGTGTGTTGTTTTGTGATGCTAGTGGCTGTGGAAAAGTGGGATTTGCCTTAGATCCTCTGCAAAAGCTGGCTAACCTAATACTGAGTGCAACCCTTGTGTCCTTTTCTTTCTTTGTTCCTATCCAAAGGCAGTAGTTATGTGGGCTCTCCTTAGGTGGAAACCTACAATTCTTGGTTAATCTCCTATTGTACACGGGAGATAGTGCAAGTGAGACAGACTTATGAATGGTTGTTGTATTGCAGGAAGGTGGAAGTGACGTGCAAAGCAATGTGCAACCTGTGGCCTCCTTCACAGACAGTCTATCAGGATTGAAAGCTGCTGGAGAGGAGCAAGTTGGAATACATGTATCAGAGCTGTTACGTCTCATGGGTGCACAAGGTAACATAAGTCCTTCCTTTTCTTTCTGAATACAATTTTCCACTTGCATTGTCGCTCTCCTATTACAACCCCTTTAGGTTTTTTGGCCTATATCTTCCCTCATTCTTCTTTTCTGTGCAGTGTGCATTACGTGTTTGTGATAAAATAGGGCTGACTTTCATAACACAAATTTATGTGTGAATGGCTGTTCTTTCTAGATCTTCTCTCAACTATTTCCTCTGCACCAGAGTGGAAACACCTCCCAAGAAATGCCAGTATGGTTGGACTACTTTTCACCGTGGTGCTAGGCCTGCTGGGACTTGGCTATTCAGTCCTTGGGTTGTTCAAAGGACAACCTGGACAACCTGTTCGACGGAGGGTGATGAGAGCACATTGGCGTGATGATGTGAGAGGAGGTGCGCCTGTTAAGACCAGGAAGCAGTTGCACATGTTTCCAGGGTTGGATCGTCCAGTACACAAAGAGGAGGAGGAAGAGTCCAAGTATCCCAATTACCGGCTTCGTGCCAAGTCAAAGCTGCGTCCAGTGGATGCTGTTGGTCAGACAGATCGCCTTATCATCTATGATGGCCAGGTGATTCTGGGTGATTCACCTCAAGGTTATTTGGCCTTGAGGAACAGTCCTACAGGGCTTCGTGGTTCCACCAACTCTAGTTCACAAGCTTCATCCAAAGTAAGAAAGCCACCTCTCCCTGTTACCAATGCAGCAGAGCAGGTTCCGACAAAGCAGGTGAATACCAAAACTGCTGGGAATCAAGAAGAGGAACCATCTAACTCAAAGATCAAAAGGGAAGGTGGCATCAGTTTGCCACAAAAGGCTGGCAAGAGCATTGTGCCACATATTGAGTCTCATGAAACATTGCCTACTGCCATTCGCAACATTGTCTCTGCTTTATTCACTCCCCGAGCCCGTAAAGAACCTCTTTTGCTTGACAAGCCTGTGAATGGACGGACATCCTCAAGGGCTGCCTTGCAATCAGAGGCAGAGCAAGGGTCCAAAAGGGATGGGCTGACACAGGGCAAGCTGGACTCATCAATGTCTGGACCAGCAAGGAAGTCCAGGATTACAGATGGAGGTGACCAGCAAACCAAGGATGAGGTAAGTAGAGTCATGATTGGCATTCTTGACAGATGTCTTCAAAAAATCATCTGGCATTGCAGGTAGTGCAAGAATGCTTACCACCAAGCAGTTCTTGAGAGAGTTTGACGCTGGTCCTTTTACCTTTGTTGAATGAGGCTGCTGAGCACAAGCTTGTGCATTAATTTGGACACTTATCACTGGGTGTACTGGTGGTGACTAGGCAAACTTGAGAGATCGTGTGGAGGAGTTGCGCAAAGCAGTGAAGGCTGCAGAGCAGAATCGCCAGGCTGCAATGCGTGCTCTTGCTGAGGAACGACAGCGGAGTCTTGAGTTGCAAGTCAAAATCAGTCGCCAGGTCTGTATGCAGTTAAAACACAAACAGTCCATAGTACAATGGGTGTACTTAGTATGTAGTGAAAGTGCACTCAACTTGGGGCAAACAGTAATCATACAGAAATCTGTGTCGTCAGATTCTGCCATATTTCTGGACAACAGGAATAATCAGCCATGATGTTGGCTAGCACTCAAGAGGTGCTGCTGCCCTAAAGTACACCCATTGTAGGGAGGTCATATAGTCAGTGGAGAAGGATACCAGCTAGACACTGCTGTTGATGATGAAGGTGATAGTCTGTTACGTTGTGACTGACATTCTCAAGGTTGTGACTGCACTATTTGTTCTTGTGTTTGTTTTGGCTTGGCTGAAACTGACACAATGCGTACCTTCAAAGTGCGTCTGTGGAGTTTTCTCTATAATCTCATGGATATTTAGGACAGAGACTTAAGCTGTCTACATCAGCTCTTAAACCTTGCTTGGTGTTCTAGGGGTGTGAGAAAAGGGTGATTGCATTTCTTCCTGATGCTAAATGTCTGGGTGGTGGCTCTCAGAAAGAAGCAGCAGCTGCTCTGGAGGAGGAGGTTCGGGTTTTAAAGGTGATTATTTTCCCTGGTCCTGTGGAAGCCTCTATAGATTCTGGCATATTGATTTCTCTTTGTACACTGGTGCACAAGGAGTTCATTTTAGCTGCCTGTATTCTTTGTGGGACTAGCATTTAGCACTCCTTGTGCAGTGTTTTGGGGCAATAGTTCATAAAGTATGGATTTGCTAGCAAATGGTGTTGGACATGCTTTGTGGAAATAATTTGTCTTTGTCCTGGGCTGAACATTGAATAATCTGGAGACTTATTGATTTTTTCTCCAAATAGTCGATCATGTCAGGTTGTATGTGGGTGATGCAGGAATCACATGATGCATTGCTGGCGTCATTGAGGAAGAAGTACAGCTCCTCTGTAGCAGCTCGTGCTGCAGCTGCTTTGCTATACCAAAATTGGGACTCAAGCCCAGACAGTAGCATACAAAATGTCACATCGGCACCTTTCTGATGTCTCATCCTATGGAGACAAGGGCGACTGAATGCCACATGTCTGCCCAAGACAGGGTGAAACAAAATAGGAAACAGACATGTCTTTCAGTGGTAGTTTGTCCATGGTAGCCATACTTGAATTGCATGTACCATATGAAATCATTCTTGTCACTCTTTGCAGCCATGTTTTGCTTCAGGCAAATTTTACTTGTTTAGCAACACAAAGGTAAAGAAGCATTTTACTGAGTCTGAATCAAAGAGTCCTCTTGCTGTCAGTATGTTTCATATGCTTTAGCTACTCATAAATGGCTGCCCCTGGTCTATCACTCCCTGAATTTTCCAAAGTGAAGACAGATTACTGTTAGAGAAGAAGCAAGCAATCTGTCTGACAGAAAGCTGCATCACCCCAATCTATGCCAATTGGAACTAGATTGCTAGTACCTTCCAAGTTCATAATATAGTTGCCAAACATCAAGTCTTGCTTCCAGCCTGTATGTTGTTCATGTAGAGTGTCACAAGGAGATAGAATACCCACTGTATTCCGGTAATGGTGGTACCTAGTGTTTCTATTTGCAAGAAAGTGAAAGACACAAGCATGATGTGAACACATTAGAAACCATCAATCATGCTTGGTGTTAAATGCAAGTCTGTTAAAAGAGTACAAGATTGGTCATCAATTCACACCGCTAGTGCTACATAACATCGAAACCTAGGTGTCGCTTGATATGGCACTAGGTGTTATGCTATTAACTGCTATTTGGTATAACCCTTTCCTTCCTATACAAAGGATTGGGACAAGACACCTTACCTAGTTCAAAATTGAAATTTTGGTACTTCACAAAACGAGTTCATTCACTTGCAAACTCTTACAAGGAATGAGATTATCCTTTCCATGGTTTTTGGCTTCGAAAATTGGGTACTTCACAATCTCCACAAAAATAATCGAAAAATGAAAAGGAAAGGTACACATGCCAAAAAACACTTTTTTTCTCAAAGATTGAAAGCAACGCAAATATCACTTGGATTTTTTAGTTCTATCCCTGCATTTTGTCTCAATAATCAAAGCATAATATCACAATGTGAAGAAGCGTACAAAGGCTCATCAAAGCACCTTTCACTTGGTTCAAATAGTTCACATTCAAGTTTGAAAGCAAGTTTAGTTTGAAGAATGAACTGAATTTTCAATATTGGTTCCAAAAAAGGCGACATTCAAGTTTGAAAGCAAGTTTAGTTTGAAGAATGAACTGAATTTTCAATATTGGTTCCAAAAAAGGTCGCCTTATCCACATTGAACTAATAACATGGCAAAACTCAAGATTCATGCATGGCAATTGGCTCATACTTTCCACCAATTTCTCCTCAAATGCATCTATAAAGTCATAAGGTATTTTTGCTTGGTCATTTTTTCACATTCGTGCACCTAATGCATTATCACCTACTATTTTTCAATCACCCAAGTGGATGTTATTCCAAACCTATAAGTAGACACGATTCCCCTAATGCACTCATGATGAAAATTGGAAAGAAATTTTAATTGATGAAAGACAGTGAAATTTTTCAAATGGATGACACTATATAACATGATTGAAATTTTATACTATAATTCCATTTAAATGAACAAGTCTTAGAATTAAAAGAAGCTCCAAGGGACTAGCACATGGCACTTGGGTTCTTTTTAATTTGGAAGGGACCAGCAACCTCCTTAAGCACATCCTTACCTACTAAACACATTTGACACCCTAACATGCATTAATTTTTCCAAACGTGGTTTCTTTTTAAACAATTCATCATTCCACCCACAATGGGTAGTTTGTGTGCCTTTACACAAAATTTACCATTGTTAGATGGATCCTAACTAGCTTATTGTGCAGTTCTATTGTCACATTATTCTTACATTCCCAACACCAATCCTATTCTTCCTAATCACCACACTACAAGATAGATCAATTCTAGCCAACTCCCACATTAAAAGGACACATTTTCCATCCTACTATGAAATTGGGTGTGGGACTCCATCCACAACGTCCATCTTGATGAAAGACTTGACCACTATCCTTGTTAGCTTGTTGTCATGTTGTGTGAGGATGACAAACAAAATGTTACCCTAGAATCCAATTTGCCTTGTTTTGGTTTGGGCCAATATTTGCTTGATACCAAATTTTATTACAATTTAAACATGAATCCTTTGATTTACATGTCAAGTTTCCATTGAGATTACACCTTTTTTAGGAAATCTTTTTTTTCAAAAAGGTACAACTTTCCTTCAACCTGTCCTAAAAATGTTTAGGTCTATGTACATGTTTCTTGTTGAGTGTGCCTTAACCATATTTTGGTGTAATCCCTCAAATGGGCCTAAGTTCACTCTATCATCATGTCTTAGTCAACCTTTTGTGATATTGGTATAAACCTTTATTTCCAAAAACAAGGCATCTACTTTTGAAACCTTCATCTCATTCATTGTAGATAATTCTATGGCATGCAAGGATTATGAACATTGCTTAAGACATGCTTGAAGCCAAAGAAAGACAGTAATGAAAATGAATCACCAATATGGTTGCAACTTGCAACAACATTATACACAAGCTCTTAGCATGTGTTGCTAGTGTGATGGGAAAATGTTTTAGTGTGCATTGTATTTTGACATGCACCTAGACATCTTAAATAAGGAAAAATAACAATCAAATTGGAAAATATTTTCTTTAGGCCTAAGATGGAAACAAAGGAAGGGGGGTTATAATCAAACTTTCTTTTTCGCAAAAAAATCACCAAAAGATGACACAATTTTTTGAAAAACAAATTTATGGTAAATTTTTTTTTTGGGACAAAAAATCACCAAATTGTGATAGAATTCTTTGGTGGGGGGGGGGGGGGGGGCCCCCCATTTATTTTTTTTTGGTTTAAAATTTTTAAGTTTTTGTAAAAATTGTCCCCAAAAAAAACAAAAATTTTTTTTGGTATTCACTCCCCTTTGTTCCCTTAAGAAA